>ERZ761609.20-NODE-20-length-254868-cov-47.787260_pt1 | contig 254868 bp, 220 predicted proteins | sample MGYA00511163_ERZ761609 | MGnify/ENA primary metagenome ERZ761609 (study PRJEB28899, sample SAMN02445070) | bioreactor sludge metagenome | biome: EBPR sludge | place: Australia: Brisbane, Thorneside Wastewater Treatment Plant | collected 2011-12-16 ... | reverse complement strand
GATTTATGTAAATCTTGTGCGGGGACTCAATGGAAAATTTTGTTGTGTCCATTGAATCTCCCGCTTGAATTGAATCTCAGGATTTATGTAAATCTTGTGCGGGGACTCAATGGAAAATTTTGTTGTGTCCATTGAGTCTCCCGCTTGAATTGTATCTCAGGATTTATGTAAATCTTGTGCGGGTACTCAATGGAAAATTTTGTTATGTCCATTGAGTCTCCCACTTGAATTGAATCTCAGGATTTATGTAAATCTTGTGCGGGTACTCAATGGAAAATTTTGTTGTGTCCATTGAGTCTCCCGCTTGAATTGAATCTCAGGGTCAATATAATTCTTGTGCGGGGACTCAATGGAAAATTTTATATGTGCTCACTCCCCGCGATATTTCACCGTGAATTTATTCGCTGTCAGTGCGGGTGACTCAGTCCGCACAACAGCTTTTGCATAATCAGAATACTACAAAATCAAGAATGGATTTTTTTACCTCACAGTCATTCCTGCAGGAAAGAGGATATGATGAAGCGTTATTTTGGATTTGCAGATCCGGCATTATTAAATTTTGTTAGTTAAAAATATTCTGATTTCTAATTTATGCTTACACAAAATATGTTGCCGGATTTTTTTAAAATTTATACATAGATAAAAAGAATTGTAAGCTCAGGATTCTTCTGCAACCACTTCCACTTTTATTCTGTCCGGGTCTTCAAAAAAAACTGCATAGTATTCTTCCCCGCCTGCGTACGGATGCCTGTCGCTGTATAAAATATTTATATTCCTGTCCTTGAGTTCTTTTGTAAGTGTGTCTATAAAATCTTTTGACTCGCAGTGAAAAGCCAGATGATTCAGCCCTGTATTTTTTCTGTTGTAATGATTTTTAAGATATTTATCTTCGGTCTGTACTAGTACGATATATGTGCTGCCGAATTTATAACTGACACCGCTGTCCCACTTCTGATAAACAGTGTAAGAAAATTTCTCTGTCAGCAGCCATTCCCAGAATTCTGTGGATTTTTTCAGCTCAGTTACATAGATCTCAATATGATGAATTTCTCCGTTCATAAGATAACCATACAAATTATCTGTTTTAAATTATCTGTGCTGATCAAATAAGATTATATTACCGTCCGGATCTTTGATCATAAAGCTTGCAGGACCGCATGTATTTTCATCAGCTTCATTATCAAATTTTACACCTTTACTCTTCAGCTCTTTCTGTATTTCCCTTATGTCATTAAACGGATCAATTTCCACGGCATCCTGATTCCAGCCGGGATTAAATGTCAGCAAATTATCTTCAAACATTCCCTGAAAAAGTCCGATCACTGTCTGCTCATTTTTCATTATCAGCCAGTTCTGATCTATATCACCGGCATATACAGCAAACCCAAGATCTTCATAAAACCTCTTTGATGCTTTTATATCTTTTACCGCAAGACTTACTGAAAATGCTCCGAGTTTCATTTAAATCCTTTCATTTTAATAAAGCAATTTATTTATAGTTAATAAAATTATAAATATGAATTACATGAATTTTATAATTATATCAGGTATAATAATTTGTCCGGATGAAATTGTAATGCAGTCAGTTGACTGTTTTTTACCTCTCTCCTATTATAATTTTAGTTTCTGGTTTACTACTTTCTTTAGTACGAGAATTAGGAGTAACAATCATGCCCATAAATATTTCCTCTTTAATCACTTCTACTTTATAATCTAAGCAATTTCCTGGATCTTCATAATCGGTTGATATTATTTCTGTCTCACCTATTTGCCAATTATTAACTGAGTCAATAATCGTGGGAGTTAAATGTATATTATCGATTTTTTTATTTGCAGTAACAGCCGGATCCGGATTTATAGGTTCATTATTACAGCCTGCCAGAAAAAGTAATCCGGCAATGAGAAAGCGAAATGATAATTGATGAATGTTATATTTTCTGTTCATATTATCAACTGTCCTTACCAATTCTGAATATGAAAAATCAATCTCAGAAGAATTAATCCTGCCGCAGATTTTATTGTCCCTAACTGAAAGCATATATTCTATTATCTCATTTCTGTTCATTCCGGTAAAATCAATAACGTCTTTTTTACATTTTTGACAAAATACCGATTTTGTTCCCGGTTCCATTTCTTCAAAATTTTCGGTGCAGGGATTATGAAGTATTATTTTATAGTCCATAAATAAAATTAATTAATATTAAACACTTGAATTAAAATAGGTATATATTTAAAAACTCCTTTGTTTTTCCTTCAATAAAGCATTAAGAATGTTAATAACTTTAAAAAATTTTGTCACTTAATCGGATTTTATTTTTAAAATAACTAAATTGATTGTCATAATAAATTTTTAAATAATTTTTTATACAGAAATCAGAGTCATATCAGAATTAATTTTAAAACAACTTTCATCTAAAAAATTTGCAGAAATATTTTTATTTGTGCTTAAAAACTTTTGATAAATTCTTTACACACATTCCGGAATGAATGCAATTTCCGGATTGCCGGAGTATCATTATATCTCCGTTGGTATATTCTTTTACAAATTTTATTTTATTCATATTAATATTAGTTTCACTTACATCAGTACATCATGTATATCCTTATCCTTATCAAAGACAGATTTTGCAAAAGGACAAAGTGGCATTATCTTAATGTTCTTTTCACGCGCAAAGCTTACAGCTTTCTCTAATAATTGTCTGCCAATTCCTTTTCCTGAATGAATTTTGTCAATTTCAGTATGATCAATAATAATATTTTTTCCGGCCCGGACGTAGGTCATTATTGCAGTATGTTTACCGTCATTCTCAATATAGAACATTCCTTTGCTGCCGTCATCTTTATGTAAAATTTTCATAAGTTGTTTATATAAATTTCCGATTCAGACCGGAAATAATTTAAATTAAGTATCTTAAGGACAAAGTTCAGTATTACATTATATACCTGTATTTGCAATATCATTATTAATAAAGTTAAAGTAATTATTTGAAATGCAAATGCTGCAGCTCAAAAATCTTGTTAACAGTATTCCAGTTTCTTGTAGTTACTTCCTTTCCGAATAGCTTTTCCAGTTCTTCCATTCCTTTTGTGGTCTTGCCGGTTGAAATGTCTAAAACACTGAATAAATTATTTTTATACACTTCAATTATACTGAATGATCCGTTCTCTGAAATATGCGGCAGCTTCATTTCATTTTTATACGGATGTTTTAAAAATGAAACATATAATCTTATGTCCTTTGTTATTTTAATTTTCTTAAACGGTTCAAGCTTAATTATCTCCTGAATTTCACCGGCATCTCTCAGTATTACAGGTACCGGGAAGCCAAATGTTTTCTGTAATCGATTTTCAATTTTTATTACAGTTTTTTCCGGGCTGTCTGAATCTGTATCAAATATAACATTTCCAGAGTTCAGCAAAGTAGAAACATTTGTAAAACCAAGCACATTGAATTCACGGCAAAGTTCTGCCATTGGAATTTTATGATGACCTCCGACATTTATTCCACGCAGCACAGCAGCATATTTAATTCTTTCCGGCATTTAAATTTTATCAGTATTCAAAACTCAGCAGTGTCAGTGATATTATTTCATTCAGAACCATTCCATTACTTCAAACTTACCGGCTTTCAGTTTTAGCTTTGGTCTGTATCCTCCTTCAGCATAGATCTCTGCGGAACACAATGTGTCAGACTTTGTAAACACACAAACTGAAAATGTTCCTTCGCCTTTTTGAGGACATTTAAGATCAAAAATTTTCTTTTCTCCGATTTCAATCAGTGAGATACTGTCAGTATTTAAACTTTTATTTGAATTTAAAGTAATTTTCTCAATTTCTATATCGTCTTCAATTTCTATCGTTACTGCCAGGATCTCATTGGATTTGTAATTATCAATTTTAATATCAGTATCACATCCGGTAAATACAAATATAATAACTACTGTGAAAAATCCCGAAAGTATATTATTCATATTAATTATCTTATTAAAGTTAAGTCATTGTAAATTCTTAAATCCCGCCCTTCGTTCCGGCTGAGTCTCTCCCTCTGTTACATTATAATTTATTATCCACACCCGCGGGAGGACTCAGCGTAATGTAATATTTTCAGATACATTTGATTAAAAATCCACACCCGCTTTCGTTCCGGCTGAGTCTCTCCCTCAGTTACATTTGACTTTAATATTTACACTCACGGGAGGACTCAGCGTAATGTATATTTTGTCCCGTCCGTTCCCTCGTTCGTTCTTCGTTCCGGCTGAGTCTCTCCCTCAGTTACATTTGAATTAAAAATCCACACCCGCCCTTCGTTCCGGCTGAGTCTCTCCCTCTGTTACATTATAATTTATTATCCACACCCGCGGGAGGACTCAGCGTAATGTAATATTTTCAGATACATTTGATTAAAAATCCACACCCGCCCTTCGTTCCAGCTGAGTCTCTCCCTCAGTTACATTATAATTTATTATCCACACCCGCGGGAGGACTCAGCGCAAATCAATTCCAATATCCCGTTCATAACCGTTCGTTCCGGCTGAGTCTCTCCCTCTGTTACATTATAATTTATCGCTCACACCCGCTTTTGTTCCGGCTGAGTCTCTCCCTCTGTTACATTATAATTTATCGCTCGCACCAGCGGGAGGACTCAGCGTAATGTAATATTTTCAGATACATTTGATTTAAAAATCCACACCCGCTTTCGTTCCGGCTGAGTCTCTCCCTCTGTTACATTTGACTTTAATATTAACACTCACGGGAGGACTCAGCGTAATGTATATTTTGTCCCGTCCGTTCCCTCGTTCGTTCTTCGTTCCGGCTGAGTCTCTCCCTCAGTTACATTATAATTTATTATCCACATCCGCGGGAGGACTCAGCGTAATGTAATATTTTCAGATACATTTGATTTAAAAATCCACACCCGTCCTTCGTTCCAGCTGAGTCTCTCCCTCAGTTACATTATAATTTATTATCCACACCCGCGGGAGGACTCAGCGCAAATCAATTCCAATATCCCGTTCATAACCGATCGTTCCGGCTGAGTCTCTCCCTCAGTTACATTTGACTTTAATATTTACACTCACAGGAGGACTCAGCGTAATGTAATATTTTCAGATACATTTGATTAAAAATCCACACCCGCCCTTCGTTCCAGCTGAGTCTCTCCCTCAGTTACATTTGACTTTAATATTTACACTCACGGGAGGACTCAGCGTAATGTATATTTTGTCCCGTCCGTTCCCTCGTTCGTTCTTCGTTCCGGCTGAGTCTCTCCCTCTGTTACATTTGACTTTAATATTAACACTCACGGGAGGACTCAGCGTAATGTAATATTTTCAGATACATTTGATTTAAAAATCCACACCCGCGTGAGAACTCAGCGCAAATTAAGTTTACTGCTGTAATTCTCTATAAAAAATTTTTCCTTAAGGTAATTATCCCGCCAGTCAGGATTTAGTTTATCAAGCAATAATCCTTCAGCAAAACCAATCTCATAAAAGCAAAGTCTTTTGTCCTCATCGATTGTCTGCCGATTCAGGAGATTAATTTTCGATTTATAAAAATCATCTTTGTATTTACCGAATGCAACAAAGTCCAGTATCTCTAACATTTCATCTGTTGGAGTATAACTGCTTAACAATTCTAAAAATTTATATTCAGTATAACGCGCTATACCCTCCTGCCAGATCTGGAATGATAAATAACGATAATCAGCCGGCTTAAGTATCTGTTTAAGTTTATTTCTTTCCAAAATATATACGTCTAATTTTTCTTCAAATTCTTCTGTCTCAATACCCTCAAGCGCTTCGGATAAAGCTGAACTGTATTTTTTAAATTGTCCGGCAATCTCAACGCTGTCATACGGGAAAGGATAGTTTAACTGCCACATTCCTGTCTGATCCCCGCCGGAAAGATCAAGACTGTTAACGCCGGAGAAATAATCAGGATATGAATACTGGTACTGATGAAAATGTTCATGAAGCAGTGTGACAATCCAGTCAGTTGAATGTTTACCGGTATTTTCAGGCGTCCCGACAACAATACAGTTAACTCCTTTCACCGCCGGAAAAGTAGCCAGAAAATGTTTATCAAATTGCTTCGGTCTGCTGTAGATATCTGTATTTAATATACTGTCAAATCCGGAGTTAGTAAAATCATCTGAAGGATAAGGATGGTTGATCATAAATTCTGTGCTGTCGGTTATAAGAATTATTACGAATGGAACATCATTAATTCCTTTCCAGATTTTTTCTCCGAATTCATCTGCAATTTTTATCGCTTCTCTTATCCTTATCTTATCTTCATAACGCATTCCGGGTTTGGGCTGTCCGTTTACAATTGTGAGAGCGATAAAGACGGACATTATACATATTATTTTTTTCAATCTTAATTTTTGTTTTTTTTGTTTTAAAAATATAACCCTTTAATTCTACACGCGCAGCAGTCCTCTGAAAGCTCTTGAAGCGTAATAAGATTCTGCTCCGTTGTGATATGTGAATACAGTATTAAAGCGGCGGTCGCAGAATATTGCTCCTCCGAGCTTTCTGATTTCGGCAGGAGTTTTCACCCAGCTTGAAGTCTTTAAATCATATTCTCCTGTTTCCTGCAGTTTTCTGTATTGCTCCTCTGTCAATATCTCAATCCCCATATCTTCAGCCATTCCTGCTGCGCTGTTCTTAGGTTTATGTTCTTTTCTTGATTCAAGCGCTTCACGGTCATAACAAACGCTTCTGCGCTCTTTCGGACTTTCTGCAGAACAGTCACAAAAAATATACTCGCCTGTTTTCTTATCAAGTTCCAGTACATCAGGTTCGCCGCCGGTTCTTTCCATTTCATAAAGTGACCACAGCTTTTCCGGAGACCGGACATCTTCAAGTCTTGTTTTCACCTTATTCCATTCCAGACCTTTATGTCGCTTCATGTTTTTTTCAAATCTGACTTTTAATGTCTCAAGAAGCTCCCTGATCTGTTCCTGTGATAACTTTTTATTTATATTTTTCATCTTAATTTAAATTTGTAATTAAAAATATAATATAATTTAATATTAACAATGAATTTCATGCAATAGAACTAATTTAAAGTTGCTTCAGATGTTCACTCAGAAAGTTTATAAATAAATTCTTCAATCTCTTCCTGACGGGCATTTGCGAATCCCCTGTCAGTTCCTGTTTTTACAAACCCGCACTTTTCAAGTACTCTCTGTGAGCCAATATTGTCAAATGCCGTGCGTCCGTATATCGGCCTGACCTTTTCAATCTTCAGCAGGTTTCTTAATGCAGCTGTAGCAATCCCCTTCCCCCAGAATTTTCTGCCGATCCAGTATGTAATTTCTGCTTCATTCCCGATAAAAAATTTTGCAATACTGCCTGCTATTTCACCGCTGACTCTGATAGTCAGCATATTTATAGACGGGTCAGCTATATGCTTTGAATACTTTTCAATGTATGCAATTTTATCTTTTGGATCTTTGGAAGTAAATGCCGCAAAATAATTTGCCTCCGCGTCAAGCTGAAATTCAAACAAAGTATTTAAATCATCAGCATTGGTTTTAGTAAATGTAATTATTTTATTATTCATTTTTTAATTTCATTATTGGCTTATTTCATAATAGAATTTTTTGGAGCTGCGTCAATATGGATTTATATGAAATCATCTGCAAACTTTATCACCTTTACTTAATTTTATAATTCTTTAGACCTTCAATGAATTCATTTACCTGTTTTCTGTTCTTTAGTATAATGATTCGCTTTGTTTTACTTGCAACTTCCAGTTTATCAAGTATTTTCGCTCTGTTTCTCTTTTTGAAATTCCAGACCCATTTGATAAATTCGAGGTCCAGTTTTTCAGTGCATTCTTCATTCATGTCCGGTCTTGTCTTCCTGTTATACTTGATTCTTCTTTTAAAAATACGGTAAAGACAGAGCATATTCGGCATATCCAAAAATATGATTAAGTCAGCTCTTTTTATTCTTATATTCATTGTCCTTGAATAATTACCGTCTATTATCCATTCTTCACTGTCTGAAAAAGATTCTACTATAATATTCCAATCATCAACCGGCGTTGCAATCCAGTTTGGCTGCCAGAAATATTTGTCCAGATGAATTACCGGTAAATGCAGCAAATCGCCGAGAGTCACGGATAAAGTTGATTTACCGGATCCTCCGTTACCAAATACTAATATTCGTTTCATGATTTGATCTCATGTTGAATTCTGCAATTTCCTAAATCGTTTTCGAATCAACTCAATAGATGTTTTGGAGTGCAGAACTTTCATCCGGAACTAAAGCTTCAATTTAAAAACTAAACTGAATTTAAAGCACGTCTCCCTGCATGACATATAACAAATCCTGGCAAATGCCGGGCGGCAGAGCTTCTAATCTGTCAAAGAATTGCAAATGAAAGAATTCACTTACCCGATTGTTTTTTCCGGCGGCGGTAATTCCTTCAGATAAAGTAACTCAAGTAACATATTTGGTTCTGTCAATTCAAAGTAACAGAACTCAAAAACACCTTCTGTGTAACCGTGTTGAATCAGTTTAAATCCTTGCTTTTCTAATTCATCTTTTGCTGACTGCATACTTTGCAGGTCGGCATAAGCAAAACAAGCATGATGAAAAGCTTCACCTCTTAATTTTAAATGCTCGTTATAAACACTGTTTCCAGTGTGCGGCGATATTAATTCCAGGTTTCCATCGCCTACCTGAGCAAAAGCAGCTTTGAATGAAAAAGGAGAACTCTCTCCGTTTACAAAGCAATGCTCAGGTGTAATTGTCCAGATGTTCCAGGTTACGGAAAGAGTTTTTGCCAATTTTTTGGCAGATTTTTCTATATCACTGACTAAAATACTTGTGTGATGCAATGATGCTGAGTTTGATACCGGCATATTTTTTAAATGTTAAATAATGAAATTTTTTTAATGTTTTTGCAGTCAGGTTTAAATTTAAAATATCTTTTTTCTGGATTCCGTCTTTATTACAAAACTCTATTTACCTTTTTTACGGTTTGAATATTGCCGAAGCCGGGTATTTATAATATAAAACTGTCAATTCACTGAATTTGAAAAGAGACACAAATCTCAGGGTATGCACAGACTGTCCCGATCTTTCATCGGGATCACGCCCGACTGACGTAAAAGCCGTGTTATGCCTTCGCTCTTCTTTTTACATGCCGTATCAGGCCGTTTGATATTTTCTGAAACTGCAAAAAACAAAGTTCTGAATAGTGCCGAACGGTGTCTTATGGTCAACGGTTATGCACTTAATTTTCTCAAAGAACTTTTTCAGTAGGTCGGTCATTGTCGTTTCCGAATATTGCTTGATTTCTATTCCGCTGCATTTTTTTGGTCCATGTTCTGAAAATGTTCCGATAATCAAAACACCTGACGGATTAATACTTTCTTGAGCCGTCTGCAAGTAGTTTGAAATTTCCTGTTCGTCTGTCAAAAAATGAAATGCTGCTCTGTCGTGCCAAAAGTCATATTTCTCAGTTGGTTTAAAAGTCGCTGCATCTGCAACTATCCATTTTACATTTTTTGCTTTGTCACCAAGTCTTTGTTTTGCTTTGTCAATGGCAGCCGCTGAAATGTCGAGAACTGAAATGTCATGATAACCCAAGTCGAGTAAATGGTCAACTAACAAACTGTCGCCGCCGCCAATGTCAATTACTTTTGCATTGGTCGGCACGTTGAATTGTTTAAAAAAGTCCAATGAGGTTTCAGGTATCGGTTGAAACCAGCTAACGTCTTTCAGATCTTTTGTCTGATAGATATTTTCCCAGTGTTTCTTGCGGTTAAAATTTTCCATTTTTCTATGTTATTATAATGCTGATGTGTCGTCTTACAGGGTGAGGTATAAAATTCTCATGCTCAGCACATTGGCGATTCCGGAAAGCTAAACTGAAAATAAATCACAAAACTAGATAGAAGAACATAACTTCAATTTAGCACTTCAGCCCTTATTGCGCCAAACTTGTTCTGTTCGTTCGGCTTACTTTTTTGTCAGGTGAGTTTGACAAAGTTGTCTTCCAGTTTTACGTTAAAGTTGATTTCTGCTTTCAATGCTGTAAACACTCTGATTATGGTGTCTATTGTCGCACTGTTAGCGCTGCTTTCAAGTTTTGAAATTTGGGCTTTCTGAACTCCTATAAGTCTGCCAAGTTCTTCTTGTGTCAAATTTCTTTCTTGTCTTGCTGCTTTAATCATCTTTCCTAAAACGTCCATACGAAGTTCATATTCGTAGTCATCACGTTCTTGTGTCCCAGCTTTGCCGATATACTTGTCTTTCATCTCGACAAGTGAGTAAGTCTTTAATTCTTTAGTTGCCATATGATTACTTTTTTTGCCTGTTGTTGAAATATTTGTTTCTAAGTCTAACCGCTCTGTCAATTTCGTTAGTCGGAACTTTGTCAACTTTCTTTATGAAACCGTGTGTCGCAATTACCAAAGTTTCTTTGCTGTCAGTCTTATCCCAAAATGCAAGAAGCCTTATTTGAAGTCCTGCAAATTTTGTCCGAAACTCCCAAATTTCATTTTGAAGTTTCTTGAAAAGTTTTTGGTTATTGGTTTGTTCAGCAAGGTCAATATTGTAAATGATTTTCTTAATCGTCTTTGAGTCAAGTTGAGAAATGAACTCGTCTGCTTCTTTTAAAAAATTTTGTCTCGAAAAATCTCATTCAATACTTTCTTGTTCAACGTCGCAAAGATAATTAATGTTTCCAAAAATAGAAACAACGTTTTTCTTGATTTTATTGCTGTCCGTTTTCTAAGCAGATGCTCCAGAGTTTGCGGCTTGGTGCAGTGGCGGATTAAGGATCTCAAAACTGTCAGCCTGCACAAATGGTTGAATGAAGCACAACACTTCTGTTAAAAAGAAGCGCTACTATCGTTAAGTCCGTGTTACCTGCAGTTTTTTATCCGTTGTCGCCAAGGTATCTTTGTTTAAGTTCATATGTCCAGTCCGCAGTTGAAACAGTTGTCATTGTGTTTATGAAGTCGTCCAGATAACAAGGATAAAAACAGTTTTGCTCGTCAGTGTCAAATGCAAGATATTGTTTGTAGCTGTCAACACCATTTTGACATTGAGTGTTTTTTGCGGGAAAAAGGAAAACAAAAAATCCTTCGTCATAGTCCTGTCGTGTCGCAATGCAAAGTAAGTGGTCACGCCAGATTTGTGATAATGGTGGTTGTCGTAAAATGTCAACGCTATCAGGTTTGAAAAGTCCGCAAGCATTGGTCAGGGCGGCGTATTGCTCTTTGAAGTTTTTGTTTGCCTTGTCCCTGGTTTCTTCTTTCAAACTTTCTGCATACTTAACCTCAATTCCGATAAAACCCCTTTTGTCATCCTTTGTATATTCCGCAAATACATCAAAGGCAGAATGATCGCCAGTATATTTTGTGTCGCCGCGACCGGGTGAATACTCAAACTTGACTGCTGTAACTCTATCAAGTCGGTCAGGAAAAAGTTGTTTGAAATACTTTGTCGCCAGGTCCAGGTCAAAATGAAGTTCACCGAACAAGTTAAAGCAAAGTGGTTGTGATGAAAGCAGATTATTCCAAATTCTCGGCTCGCTTATAAGTCCTCCCGTCTTTTTTGAATTTGCGACTTCCTGCGTTACTAGCTGTCTGATGTTGTCGGTCAGAAAGTTTGCTTTGCTTGTCTTTGCAAAACCTAATTCCAAAAAGTTACCAAGTTTCAATTCTGGGAATCCTTTTTTGTCCCGCCATTTACTTTGAAGCAGTCGGGCATGTGCAGAAAAGTCCGTGTCCTGCGGATAATCTGCATTAAATTTTATTCGTTCTTCTTTTACTGGTTTTGTCATTGTGTTAATATCGTTTTTTAAATCGCCTGTAAGGTTTTCGTGCTTTGCGTTCGGGCGGGTTTTAGCATACCTGATTTTCAATCCGGATCTCAAAACTGTCAGCCAGCACTATAGTTAAATGGAAAAACTGCACTTGAATTAAAACACTTCACTTCACCATTACAACAAACCGCTGATAGCTCCGGTTGTTTTTATGTTTGTCATTGCAGTCGTTTTACAGCTCTTGTCGCTATAAATGAAGGAAAAAATTCGTCCGTTTTATTTTCTCCGCCCCAATCGTCTTCATACATATTTGTCAGGTTAAAGCCGGCTTCTAATTGTCCGCTAATCTGGTCTGTCAAACTATGTCCAAATACCAAAGCTTCATTATTATTTTTCAATTCTTCCAATTTTTCTGCCGGTAATGAGTGCAGGTCTGAAAATGGCTGCCTGTAAATTAGTTTCAAACTTTCTTCGTCAAGCTGAAATGAAATTGGATTGATCAGGCCTGTCATTAAAATTCCATTTGGTTTCAAAACCCGGTAACATTCTTTCCAAACAGGTAAAACATTGTCAACAAAAACTATTGAGCAAGGATTAAATATCAGGTCAAATGAATTGTCTGCAAACACTGAAAGGTCTTTCATATCTCCCTGAACAGTTTTTATGTCCAGGTCAAATTTGTCACTTAAAGTTTTGTCTTGTTGTAACTGCTTACCGGAATTATCAAAAACTGTAACGTCTGCTCCCAAAGTTGCCAATATCGGACATTGCTGCCCGCCACCGGAAGCAAGTCCTAAAATTTTTAACCCTTTCAGGTTGGGAAACCAGTTATGGGGAACTGGTTTTATCGGTGTCAATACGATATTCCAGTTTCCATTTTTTGCGTTCTTTAAATCCTGTTCGGAAACGGGAATTGTCCAACGGTCTTTCTTGTCAACGTAATTGTCCCAGGCTGATTTATTATGTTTTACAATGTCCATTTTATTTTCGTGGTGTGTTGTTATTAAAATGAGCGGTAACGTTTTGCCGCTTGCCGCAGAGGCGGATTACGGAACACAAAACTGTCAGCCAGCACTATAGTTAAATCGAAAAACTGCACTTGAATTAAAGCACTTCACCCCGCATGACGCCAAACGCAAGATAGGGCATCGTGCTTCTTTTTCGTAAGTCTGTTTTACTTTCGGTTTGGTCGTGCGTTTGTGTATTTTTTATTTTCAGAAGGTGATGAGATTTTTTCAATTCATTTTTGTCAGCGTAGGAAAGGTGGAAGCTCTTTTGCAAGCTATGGTCTTTGCTTGGGCTTGTAGCGGCTTGCAAATGTGCTTACACCTCTGTGTTGGCTTTTTCTCATAATGACATTTTTACTCCATTCCTTTTTAACCAATCTTCATGTTCTCGGTAATTGGGCATTTTCTTGTCCAGTTCATTCCAAAATTCTGGTGAGTGATTTGGATGTTTTAAATGAACCATTTCGTGGGTAATGATATAGTCCAGCACTGAAACCGGAGCCAATATACATTTCCAATGAAAGTTTAAACCGTTTTTAGGTGTCCATGATGCCCAACGGTTTTGAAGTTCCAAAACTTTAATGGCTGATGGTTTTGTTTGAAACTTTTCTTCTAATAATATAAGTCGCTCCTCAATTTTTTGCAGTCCTTTTGCACGATAAAAGTCCTTAAAAACCTTTTCCGCCTTTGATAAATACTTTTTGTCAAGGTGAAAAAAGCCGCCAGAAATTTTCAAAGGCACATCTTGATTCTCGGTTAGTTGTAATCGGTAATTTCTGCCCAAATAAAGAAATGATTGCCCATTAACATATTCACGTTTTACCTTTCCCTGATTCAGTTCTTTCCACTTAGCCAATTTCTGAAATATTTGATACTCCTTTGCTTTTACTGCCGCTTCAATTTTATCGTCACTCGCTGTAATAGGGGCAAGCACTTTTACCGAACCGTTTCGTTCAATGAAAATACTCACCGTTTTTCTTCTTTCGGTTTTTTCAATGTCAATATGGATACTGTCTAACTTCATCTTAATTCTGCTTCACGGTTTTTAGCCAACTTCAAAAGCTCTGTTGTCAGTTCTGCTGCTTTACCAGTCAATCCATTGATTCTTGAATAATAAATTTCGTCTTCAATTCGTCCTGAAACTAAACGCTGTTCTGCCGGTTTATTCCAGAAGTTATTTATCTGTGCGGTTTCTTTCAGAATGAGTATCAATGTGTGTGACAATTCCTTTGTTTTTTCAATTTCTTTTTCATCTTCTATTGGCAATGCAGATTTCAGAATTTCATAAAATGGAGCTTCAACAACTGAAACGCCTTCGGTTTCAACTTTTCTTCCTTCAGCCATTTCTTCTCGTAACCCTTCAAACTGCTTCACTATTTCCTCCCAATTCTCTTTGTATGAATTTAAAATTGTTTCAAGGCGGTCTTTGAAGCGACTATAAAGTGTCGGGTCTTTTTCAAGATTTACTTTGATATGCCAACGAATGGCGTGTTCCATTTCAGATGCTTTTGATTTTGGCGTTTTGTTCAGGTAATCAACTTTTGATTTGAACTCATCTGAAAGGATAGATACCTGCTGAACTTTTGTATCAATACCTAAAGAATATAAATGCTTGTCAATGAGCTGTCGGACTTTTTGTGAAGCCCATTTCAAGTCCATGGTTTCGTCCTTATATCGGTCTTTGATTCTCCAAAGCAAATAACCCAATCGTTTTGCTATTACCCAATATTCGCCACCTGCCTGCGTATTGAAAAGCAAATCCAGACTGTCGAAAAAGCTTTTGGAATAGGTGAGTAATTCGGCTCTGAATTTAATATTCTTGGCTTGCTCAATACAACTTTCGGCAAATTCAAATTCGGCTGTCGGGTCTGCAAATTTCTGATTCAGGAAGTTTTCAATTTCGTTAAGGTTGTTTTCTGTGAACAAATTCAAAATTCTTTTATATCGGGCTTCCAATACCGGAATTTCTTTGTTGATGTCACGGAACACATTCAGGAAATGCTGTGCTTTTTCCTTGTCCTTGTCTGTGTAAATGCCTAATGCTTGTTGCAGGTGTTTGGTAATGCCGATATAGTCCACAATAAGCCCAAAGGTTTTTCCCTTTTTGGTTCTGTTTACCCTTGTTATCGCTTGGAACAAATCATGTTCTTTCATGATTTTGTCCAAATACATGACTTGCTCAATCGGTGCATCAAAACCAGTCAACAAGCGGTCGCAAACACACAAAATTCCAATGCCTGATTCGGGCTTTTTGTATTGACCACCTTCTTCTTGTGAATAATCAAAGTCTTTTTTGAAACTGTTTACTGCATCCCAATCTTTGGCTTCACTTCTTGCCTTGCTTATATAACCTGGTTCATTATTTCCCATGCCCGAAACAACAGCAGCCACCTTCAAAAATTCCAGTTGCTTAACGCGTTCATCATCTCTTTCTTCATCAGGCAATGCTTTCAATTGAGCAATTTTCTCTTTGATTGCGGTTTCCAGTTCATACTTGTATCGAACGGCTGCCACAATGCTTGATGCTACCACTTGGGCTTTAAAGCCATTGATTAAAATATCAGTATAATAATGTTCTACAATGTCCTTAGCTATTTCGGCAATGCGGTCTTTGCTTTCGAGATAGGCAATGAAAGAACCGTAGCGCCTCTGAATTTCTTCTCTTTCTTCCTGTGTCCGCTTTTGAAACAGGTCTTCAAACTCAGCATCAAAGAGTTCTTTATCGTCTATTTTATCGTTAGAAACTTTTCCTATATACTTGATTTCAACTATGGCTCTGTCGGCTACTGCTTTATCAAATTTATAGCTGTCAATCCACGGCTCTCCGTTCTCATCCAGTTTGCCCCCAAATCGTTCATGGGTTTTGATTTCGTGCCGTTCAGTAATTAAGGGAGTTCCTGTAAAACCAATTCGCACGGCTTGAGGAAAAGCATTGAACAAATTATCGCCCATATCTCCGCCTTGTGTCCGGTGGGCTTCATCTACCATTAGTAAAATGCGGTCGCTGTTGTTGATGGTTTCAAACTTTTCAAACTTTGGAACTACTCCGGCATCAATCAGCGATTGAGCTGAAACATTATTGTCTGCCAAAAACTTGTGAATCATTACCAGATTTAAGTTTCCGGTATCATCATCCAATAGGTTCAAATCTGTTTTACTATCAATGATTGACAATGACTCATTGGCATATTTCAAGGTGTCTGCTAACTGCTCTTCCAAATCTACACGGTCAACAATTGAAATAATTTTCAGATCTTTTAGATTATCAATGCTGCGGAGTTTTCGGATAATAAAGACCATGGTCAAACTTTTTCCGCTGCCCTGTGTATGCCAAACCACACCACCTTTCTCTTTGGGGTTTGCTCCTTCCCGGAGATTGCGAATGATTTTGCCAACGGCTCTGTATTGATTGTAACGAGCCACAATTTTCACTTCCACACCTTTCTTGATTTCCATAAAAAGCGTGTAGTGTTTCAGAATGTCCACCAAGATTTCCTTGTTGAGCATTCCGCAGATCATTACTTCCTGCCGTTCTTCATCAGGTGGAAAAGCAACCGTTTTGTATTCTTCGGGAAAAATATCCACCCAATTGTTGTAAAAATCAAAATCGGCACTGATAGTGCCCACACGGGCTTCATGTCCGTGGGTGATGATGCTAAACAAATTGTAGTGAAAAAGCCGTTCTTCGCCTTCCTTTACTCCGTAATCATCTTCTCTGGTATTGGCATAGCGGGTAACCTGTAAAAATGCCTCACTCAAGGGTTCTGCTACTTCAAAATCTTTTGCTTCTACCACTACCAAAGGCAAACCATTCAGGAATAAAACAATATCGGGGATAATGCCCTGGCGGCTTGCTCCCGGAGTGAGTAAACGAAACTGGTTGATGGCAATAAAACTGTTCTTACCGTAATTCCTGAAATCCACCAAACGAACCGTTGGATTTACTTCTCCCGTCAATTCATTTTTGTTTACTGTTGTTCCTTTAATCAATAAGCGGTGAATTTCTTTGTTGGCTTCATGCAAGGTTTTGCCCGAAAAACTTTGAATCTCTGTAAGTAATTCCTCAAGCTGTCTTTCAGTAAGCCATTCTCTGCCGTCTGCTGTTTTGTTGATTGCCTTAACGCTGTCTTTAAAAACCTTTGGCAGTAAAACCTGCTTAAAGTTTTCTCTCAAACTTTTTTCCGGCTCTTGCGGAACGCCCAAACCCTGGTCAATCACCTGCCAACCCAACTGGCGGAGTTTGTCAAGAAATGGTTTCTCTACATTGATATATTCTGCCATTATAATTTATTGATTCGGGTTTTTAGTTCTCCAATTCTCCCCATTAATTCATCAAACGAAAGTGATGGGCGGTAAATCATACTCTGCTGCATCATCTCATAATCTTTTTTCCATGCTGCAATCATCGCATCAGGTGGAATGGGATTTATTTTATCAGGTGCATGATTGGCATAATCAATTCCTCTTAATGGTGTAATTGTTCTGCGGTGTTCAACGATGTGCTGATAGAGATTTTTATCTGCCAGTGCTTTACCGCCAAATTCCGTATCCATCAGTTTTTCCAAATCATACAGGTGTCGGCTCTGCCTGTCAACCTTTACTTTTTCTGCCGCTTGCTGAAATTCTTCATGCAGCAGGAATATTTTTTCTAAAAATGTCCGTTCAGGATTTACAACCGGAATTTTTATTGCCGTATCAGCAAAATTTCTTCCAGTAAAATGCTCCCCAACGAAAGAAGAGAATTTAGTTTCTGTAAACGGTTCTTTTTCTGAACGGCTACCGATTTCAATTACTACGGAGGGATTGATATAAGCAACTCTTTCAGTAAGGACAGGATATTCCACTTCTATTTTTACAGGGTCTTCATCGGCAGATTGTATTGGAATAAGCCGGAGTTTTACTTCGGCAAAACCGGCATCAGCAAATGTTTGCTGCAACTGCGGTAAATATTTTTCTGCTATGTATTCGCACGATGCCTTGCGGAGTTTTCTCACTTGCGAACCACTCATTTCCGCATCCGCTTTTTCAAAGCCAAGAAACTTTCTGTCCAACGCCAAATCAATGTCTTCCGAAAAACGGTCAATCAGGTTCCATGCTTTGCTCAGCGAAGTGCCGCCTTTGAAAACGGTGTGCGGTGCAATCTCTGTTTGAAAAACCAATTGCAGGGTTCTTACTGCCCACCAGTCCTTTTCAATTGCAGGTGCAGGCAAACCCATTTTTCCGGCAACTTCTGTAAAAATATTCAGGCGTGTTTCTGCAGGTAGCTTCATCCATTCCTGTAGTTGTTCTTTAGTCATGCTGCATTTTTTTTAAAACGGGTTTCATAATTTCCCTAATCCATGCAGGTGCAAGCCGTATATCGTGCTCAAGCCGTGTCATTTTTTCTTTCATCAGCAACGCTTGAATTTTTTTTATCTCATCTTCTGTTACACTTTCTTTTCCTATTGTCCGCAATGCCTGAATAGCCAACTCGCTTATTTCTCCAACAGCGGTTAAATTTTTAGGTGCAGTTTTTTTAAAGGTGATAACATAGTTGCCAAGTTTCACTTTTCTTGCAGCGCCATCGGTGAGATAAATAATATTGAGCGGAACCTGGGTGGAAAGTCCAAGCCGGTTTAGTGCATAAATTCCGGTGGGGACAATTCTTGCTTTATCTCTGCGAGCAATGGCTTTGGCAATATCTTCAATACGGGGAGTGAGCTGACCAATAACATTGTCAAATTTTGGGCGCACATAAATTCCCCTTGCCGCCCTTACCAGTTCTCCCTTAGCTACCAGCCGTTCCAATGCCTTGCTTACCGCTTTAGGGCTTCCTTTTTTTGCAAAATCTTCCGCAAAAAACAGCAGACCCCTCCCTGCTTTTTTTATTCTTTTAAATATCTGTATTTCAATGCTTTCAGTCATATTTTATTGAAATTCTTGTCGCAAATATAGTAAATATTTGCGACAATTTTTGTCCCCGATTCAGTAAATATTTGGGACATACCAAGGGAATAGTGAAAAACTAAAAGTCAAAAGTTTATAGTCATTGTTCACGGATAGCTTTTAGTTTTTCACTTTCCTCCAACTTTTCGCTTTTCACTTTTACCTTTCCACTTAAAAGGTCTTCCATCAAACCCTTTTTAAGGCTTTGCATTTTTTGCAAGTAGGACTTCTCATTGTCTAAAATGGCGTCAATATTTTTAAGCCTTTCAGCAATAGCATCTGTTTCTTTCGGATTCTTAGGAACTATTAAATTGATGTTCTTGATTTGTTCTTGACTAATCATTGGGACACCTGTTTGTGTTGTCAAAAGTTCAATTTGCAGTTGCCCAATGAAACTGCATAGTTGGTAATACAGGAAGAAATTATTTATTCTGATGCTATTCAATAGAACCATACTGGGATTAATTGTCGCTTCACCGATTTGCTTATCAATCACAACAATTTTCCCAATTGTCCCTCTTTGAACAATTAGTAGGTCGCCAAATTGAACCATTATCTCTGGCGACTCAATATACTTTTCCATTGATAAGTGTATTGAATTCGTCAAATCCAATTTGTTTTCCTTGTCAATATGTGTTGCTCCAAGAGCTAATGGTCCAAAATCTCTTAAATCAGCCACAGTATATCCTTTCCAGCCAACCCTTCCATTGACTTTTGCAATATCATCTACAATTTTTTCCTCCCACTCCCTCGGTATCATCCCCAACTTACTTTCTTTATACAACTCCGGTGCATCCTGGTAGCGGGGGCGGAGTTTGTTGGTGTTTAGGTCTATGCCACGGGTAAACAAATCCTGCAGTATGCCTTGCTTAATGGCTTTGTATTTGGCAATGGCGGCCTGGGTTTTTTCAATCACCGCATCGGCTGTGGATAGGATTTTGGCGATGTGTTTTTGTTCTGTAAAAGAAGGAAAATCCCAAATAACATTTTCAATATCTTTTGGGCTTACGTTTGGTTGAGCACTTCCGAATGCATCTTTTAGTAATTCGTCTTTAAATCTTGTGCTACTTACAACATGGTAGACAAATAATTTATCTGTCTCTTTTTCATTCAAAATTCTAAATCTGCCTACTCGTTGATTTATTAGACCTGGCATGTCAGTTGATTTGACTAAACAACATTTACCTGTTGTTGCTCCTGACATGGCAATTAGAGTGTCGTTTTCATTTAAAAGAAAGTCCTGTAATTCATCTGCAAATTCATCTGGTAGAAAAACAGAATCAGATTTACTTAATCCATTTTCAGTAACATTACTAATTCTGATTAATGGAATACCGCTTTCTCTGAAATCAGAACTTTTGAACGCAAAGCCCCCTTGTAGTTGAATATATTTTCCTATTGAATTACTCATATCCTAATTCAACTAAAAATTGATTCAATAACTCGGTTTCTTTTTCTCTTTCCTTCAGAACACTATGAAGTGGAATAGTATATTTTTCCCAAACATTCTCCACTGCTTGCAACAATTGGCGTTGGTGGGCTTGCAAATAATCGTTTACGGTTTGTTGTAAGGTTCGAAGCCAGCGTTGCATTATCAGGTCTTTGGCTTCTTCGGGAGTAATGAGCAAGCGTGCCTGGTCCACCAATGCCTGTTTGCGGTCCTTTATTTCTTTAATCTTTCGCTTGCACACTTTCAGTTCTTCTTCCAGTTCGCTGTGCTTGGCTATGCGGTTTTCTTCTGTATCAATTTGTTCATCCAGTCTCGTTATTTCTGCTTTCAACTTTTCACTTTCTACTTTTAACTGTTCACTATCTAAAGCTCCCGCTTTAATGCGTTTCAGCAGTAACTTATATTCTTTATCGGCTTCTTTGCGTTCGCCTTTCAGTTCTTTGATGCTGTCTTTGTGTTCTTTCAGTTCTTTGCTTCGCCATACTTCGTAGTCTTCTTCGTTCCAAACATCATCTTCCAGTTCGTTTACTTCATCAAATTTGGCTTGCAGTTCGTCACGCCTTGCCTCATTGTCTTTCAGTTCTTTCAGCACTTCGGGAAATTGGCTTTGTAAAATTTCATCATCCGGTATCAGTTCGGCATTCCATCCGCTGGCAATCACACTTTTTATGTCGTTGGTAATGCTGTTCCAATAAGCAGCAAAAGAGCCGCGGCTTTTAAAGTCATCTAAAATGGGGAGTGCATTCAGCTTCTCGGTCAGCGTTCTTGAAAAATCATGGTAAAGGTCAAACACATTGGCTTGTCCTTCGGGTAATTGCTCGATAGCCGGAATTTGCTGCTGCCACCACTCTGCAATGGCTTGGGTGTATTGGGCAAAAGCAGTTTTTATTTCAGAGCTTTCATCAAACAGTTCCTTAATGTCCTCTTTGTGAGTAAGGGCTTCTGTAAATTTTAAATAAGCCTCACCCCCCGCCCTCTCCTTCAGAGAGGGAGCCGGCTCAAACAGTTTGGCTTCCAATCCTGCATAGCAGTTGAAATAATCTGTTAATGCTTTTACTTCACTTTCAGGAATTCCGCCCTGTAAATGGGCATGCACATCCTGTGGTTCGGGCGGTGGTGCATTGTCCACAAACCTGCGTATGTTGAAATTGAAATCTTCATTTTCCAGATTGGCCTCACCCCCCGCCCTCTCCAAAGGAGAAGGAGCAATGGCTTTGCTTTTTGCTACTAACTTGCTGTATTTGGGTGTTTCCTTTTTGTGTCGGTAGGTGTAGGCAATTTTCTCCAAATCTTCAGGGCGAAGTTTGTTTTGATTTTTGCCCTCTTTGTATTCACGGTCGGCATTGATAAAAAGCACATGATCTCTTTCGTGTGCTCCGGCTTTGTTAATCACCAAAACACAAGCCCCAATACCGGTTCCATAAAACAGGGCGGAAGGCATTCCAATCACCGCTTCCAGATAGCCACGACCAACGAGCCACTCACGGAATTTCTTTTCCTCGCCACCCCGATACAACACTCCGTGTGGCATTACCACCGCCATACGTCCGGCATTGTTCAGCGAAGCCACCATGTGCTGCACAAACATGAAATCGGCTTTGTCTTTATTGGGCATCCAAAAACTAAAGCGTTCTTTAAACTTCATGTTGGTGGTGCTGTAATCCTGCGAAAAAGGCGGATTGGCAATCACAATGTCAAAGGTTTTCAGTTCGCCATGTTCCTGATGTAAAGGATTGAGCAAAGTATCGCCATTCAGAATTTTGCTGTCGTAAATATTGTGGAACAGCATATTCATTTTACATAAGCCCCAAACTGTTCCGCTTTTTTCCTGTCCGTATAACGTGATGTTTCGTGCCGAACCGTAACGGCTTTCTACATAATTTTTGCATTCAATCAGCATACCGCCACTTCCCACAGTCGGGTCATAGATTTCAGCATTTTCACCCGGCTCTAAAATATTTACCAGTAGTTTTACAATCTCATTGGGCGTGTAGAATTCTCCGGCTTTCTTTCCGGCACTGTCGGCAAAATGTTTGATGAGATATTCATAAGCAGCCCCCATCAAGTCGGGAAACTCCAAATTGTCATCCCGCAAATTCATTCTGTTGAAATGCTGAATGAGTTTTCTCAAATCTTCATCACTGATTTGCTTATTGTTCTTACCAAAAGTCTTGTTGAAGTTGATGTTGTCCTGATTGAATACACCGTCCAGTTTGTCCAAGTTGGCTTCCTGCAAGGCAGCTAAAGCCTTGTTGAGATGGTCGCCAATTTCTTCAGTCAAATCTTTGATGAAATTGTAACACTGTTCATTGCCTTCGCTGTCAATATAGGTTTCAGGGTCACCGTCAAGTTTTTTCCACCTTGCTGCTAGGGGAACAAAAAAGTCGTATTCCGGTGCGTTTTGTCTTTCCAGTTCTCCGTAAAGAATTTCCGGGTCACTCACACCACGAACATCAGTCAGGGTTTTCTTTCTTCTGTCACGGTGCACTTCAAACTGGTCGTTTACCCGTTTCAGAAACAACATGGAAATAATGTATTCCTTGTATTCAGATGCGTCCATATTACCTCTCAGGATGTCACACGCATCAAAAAGGAAAGTTTCTAAACGAGATAATGAGATTTTACTAGCCATCTATTTATTATTGTCAAAATTTATTAGTTCGTGAATAACGTAATTTCTGTCGGGGCGTGGGCAAAATTGGCTCTTTTGGTTTTGCATGTGTCGGCTTGTGGGTAGGGGCAAAACCAAATGTGACATTTGTGCGGTGGCAAAACAAAATATTTTGTGCGGTGGAAAAAAAATTAAAACACAGAAGGGTAGGCAATGAGTGTCGACTTACTCGCTGTCTAATTGTTGTATCGTTTCTATGTCTGTGTTCACCTGTCAAAATGGTTTACTTTTTTGTCGTTTAAGTTCGTCTTTGTCTACTGTGTTGTGTCGTTTTACGCTTGCTGGTAACGGTTCGGGGGTTTGCGACGGCGGGCATTTAGAAGCACTAAACTCTCGGCAAGCACAAAAGGCTGATAGAAGCACAAAACTTCATTTAACCAATGTCCGCCCGCTATTGCAAACCCCATGTTACCAGCAGTTTTTCTGTCGTCCGAGTTAAAATTAAAAGTCAAAATATATGATAAAAGTAAAAGAATTAATCGTAACAGATTTGTCAAGAAGGGGAAACGGTCGTGACGAAACCAGTCCTGTCCGTTCCATCCTTGAAGTTTATACAAAAAATGGTGAGTTGTTGGCTGTCCATGATAGTCAAGGTAACTACACCGTTGAACAGCTGATTGCGTTTGCAAAACTGTGTCGTGAAAAGTCAGATGTAGCAATTGAAAAAATTTATCAGTCATGGTCAAAAGTTTAACTGTCACGTTTTGCGATGTTCTGTTTGTCTTTGTCGGGGAGCTTGTTGTAAAATGCTGAAACCTGCTTAGGACTTGTGATAAAGTGATTACAAATAAAATTAGTCAACCCAAATAAAGCGTATGCGTTTTCAGCTTGGTCTTCAAAATTTATTGTCCCGGGATGCACGGCATGGTTGCCTGTCACCCGAATTATGTCTAATGCCTGTTGAACGGGTATTGGCAACCCCTTTTTTACTAAACTTTTAATGTCGTCATTTATGTTTTTACCCTTCTCTCCCAAGTGTCCGCAAAGATTTTGCAAACCAAGTCGGAGTAATGCTGCTGCACCTCTTGGAGAACGGTTTACAATATCTCGTGCTTCGTTGTAAAGTGCTTGTATGTCGTCTGGCAAGTCCGGGTTTGCATGGTCAACCGAACCAGTTGAAGGGAAAACCATTATGCCGTCTTTCCATATTGAAATTGCTTCACAGTGTTTACATTTTGCCGAAGAAAAACCAGCCAATTGATAACTTTCTGGTTCTTCTTGACCGTTTGGTTTTCGTCCTCTGTAACTCGCTACAACATGTCTTGACCATGTCTGTTCAGAAAGAACTCCACAAGTCGGACAGTGAAAAGAAGTCTAGTTATGTGTCGGTGCTATATGTGCCATTGCTGTCGGTTTTTAAAATTGCTGCTAACAATTAAATATACGCAATAAAAACCCATCTTCATTGCGTATATCCGTCTTTATTTCTGCTGCTTTACGCAAGTTTTAATTTCGTATATTTTAAAAATCATTTTATATTTCCGGGTGCTTTTTTCCAAAACTCCGTCAACTGACTCACATTCTTTTAAAAAAATTAAATGTGTCAGCTGATGTTTTCCGAAATTTATATTAATCTTTTCCGTGTGTAAGTATAGTTTCGCTTTCATATGTTTCCGTCCCGTCAGTATTTTATAAAATAATTTATTACATCTGTAATTTCAATTTATATTTATGACAGCCGGTAAATTTTTTTGATCATTTTAAATAGTCCTGTCTCAGAATATAAAAAAATCCCCGCAGTATATTTTCTCCGCGGGGATTGAATTTTATAAGATTTAAAACTAAAACCTTATTTTACAAGAAGCATTTTCTTTGTATCCGTTACGCCGTTTGTCTGAAGTTTATAGAAATAAACTCCGGAAGCAAGGTTGGATGCATTAAAGCTGACCTCATGTGTTCCGGCGTTTCTGAAACCGTCCGTGAGTGTCTCTACTTCTTTACCAAGCTGATTGTATATTTTTAAAGTTACATTTCCGGATACAGGTAATGCAAATTCTATTGTTGTCGTTGGGTTAAAGGGATTCGGATAATTCTGTTCAAGTGAAAACTTATCGGGAACTATTGAGGAAATTACATTCTCGCTGACTGATGTAAGCATGGTGTAATTAATTCTGAGTTTCCACATTGATCCTGTCTGCATCGAAAGCAGCCAGCTTCTGTCTTCCACCCACATGCCGGCTCCTGAACCGCTCATTCCGCCGACTTCAGTCCAGGTGTTTCCGAAATCCGAAGATAACGAAGACCTTGATCCGTAATTTCCTGTAAGTATAACTGTCGGATCCTCAGAGCAGAATCCCGAAGCCCATCCGCTGAATCCGGTATTGTGGCTTACTGTCCATGTATCTCCGTAATTTGTAGATTTGTAAATATTGGATCCCGACCATTCTGTTGCATATATTACGCTCTGGTCAAATACTGTATTGCACAAAGACGGTGTCTCGCTTGATGATACAGTTCTGACAAGCGTCCAGTTCACTCCGTTATTTACAGATTTAAAAATCTGCGCCTGACCCGAACCGGTAACTCCGTCTCCGACGAATATTACATCAGAGCTGTCCCACATTACAATAATATCACACGGACTTCTGAAAGGATAATTGCCGCTAATCTCAGTGAATGATGCGCCGTGATCAGTGGATCTGTAAAATCCGCCGCCGTCCGGTGCGAAATAATAATTATTAGGATTATTCTGATCCATTTCAAGCGGCTGTCCGTAGTTGCTGAAATTTCTTGAAATTACTGTCGTCCATGTCTGACCGTAATTTGTTGTGCGTGTTACTCTGTCAGGATTTGATGTAATTGCGCATACCCAAACATTTGTATCAAGAGGACTTACGTAAAATGAATGCGCGCTTCCGCCGCCGGAAATTGTAGCGATGTTTGTCCAGTTTTCACCTCTGTTTCTGCTGACATATACTGTCGAACCGTAAACAACAAACATTGAATTTCTGTCTGTCGGATGCGGACAAAGATTATTGCCTATTCCGCTGCTTGCTGACATTCTGTTTGACCACTGAAATGACCTCGTAGCTCCGGCTGTCAGCGACCATTGCGCTCCGCCGTTTGTAGTTTTGATGATTGCATTATTTAAACTGCTTACTGCGTATCCGATATTAGCGTCATAATAAAATACATCCACAAGATTAGCCATCATTGGATTTATTTCGAAATTATAAAATCTTGAATTTCCGTTCAAATTATTTCTGATAAAACCGCCTCCGCCGCATACTCTGATGTTATTCATTCCTGTTCCGGTCAGTCCCACTATATCAGTTCTGATCCTCATATTTACTGATTCCCATGAAGATGAATTTGGTTTAAGAAGCAATGTACCGTTTGATCCTGTGATTGCAAGTCCGTCATTAAAGAATTTTGCTTTCAGGAGATTGTTAACCGAACCTGTATTTTCAGGAGTCCATATATTTCCGCCGTTTGCTGTTACGAAAACCGTTCCGTTATCCCCTGCTACAATGCCTTTTTGATCATCCAGAAAATGGATTGAATTTAATTTTACGGAAGGGATTCCTGTGTTTATGGGAGTCCAAGTAAGACCGCCGTCAGCAGACCTGTAAACCGCTCCGTTGTCTCCGCAGAAATATCCCGTAAGCTCATTAATAAAATGAATAGAATTAATAGAAGTGGTAATATCCGTAGTAATCGGATTAATCGGTGAATTATTTTTAAGAGTTTTGTAAATCATACCGTTACTTCCTGCGATCCACACATCATTGTTAAATGATGTAACGCTGTTCAGCACAACTCCCGGAATGCTATAAGCTGCCCAGGTAGTTCCGCCGTTATAGGAACGGTAAACATTACCTGAGATATTCCCTGTGCCGACGGCGATAACATTTATACCGTCTGCTGTAGTAATGCTGTTAAAGCCCTGCGACCGTAAATTATCTGAAGTTATTAATGCAAGCATTAACACAACAGAAAATAAAACTTTACTAAGATTCATTCTCTAGTATTTATTTTAGTTAAAAAATTGTTTTACAAAATTAAGGTAATTCTTTTGTAATTGCAATTTAGATTAGGAATTTAAATTTGCGGAATAAAAGATAATTTTAATGCTGAAAGAATATTTAAAAAGGATAAGTTATTCCGGTAAACTTTCACCGTCACCTGAAGTCTTGACTGAAATTCACAGATTGCATCTTTTAAGTATTCCTTTTGAAAATCTTGATATACATTTACATAAAAAATTAATACTTGACAAAGATCATCTTGTTAAAAAAATCCTTATTCAAAACAGAGGAGGATACTGTTACGAGCTTAACGGGATGTTTTATTTACTTTTAAAAGAAATCGGCTTTAAAGTAAAAATGATCTCCGCCCGTGTCAGCGACGGAAAAGGCGGCTGGGGTCCGGAGTTTGATCATATGGCGCTGATAGTCGAATTTGAAAATGGAAAAAAGAATTATCTCGCAGATGTTGGCTTTGGCGATAATTTTATAAGTCCTTTATTATTTGAAACCGGTAAAATTCAAAGAGATGACGCGGGGTTTTTTAAAATTACAAAGGAGGATAATGATGAATTTATACTAAAAAATTCTGCGGACGGAATTGAATTCAGGGATGGATATAAATTTACGGCAGCCGGAAGACGTTGGAAAGATTTTGAAGAAATGAATGAATATCAGCAGACTTCGGAAAATTCTCACTTTACTAAAAACAGGGTATGTTCTATAGCAACTGCTAAAGGAAGAATTTCATTAAGCAGTTCAAAACTGACTTTAACTGAATCCTTTGAGAAAAAGATTACTGAAATAAACGGAGATAAAGATTTTGACAGATATCTGTCAGAATATTTTCAGATAAAATTATAAAGCTTTGTCAAATATTCTGTAAGTTTTATAAACGTGCGCGCCGAGTTTTTCCGCAGTTTGTTTCATAGCAAGGTTATCTTCCAGCACCCAGGATATTTCAGCGCCTCTGATCCCTTTTCTGTTTCCAGCTTTTATAATATTTCTGTAAAAGACCGCATCGATTCCTTTTTTGTGATATTCTTTTTTCACTCCCATAATAATCACCCTTAACTGATCTATCTTTTTTTTATTCAGAAGAAATTTAATAAAACCGAAAGGAAATAATTTTCCGTTCAGTCCTTTGATCGCCTGATTCACATCCGGAAGAGCTAATGAGAAGCCAACGGGATTTCCGTCTATTTCCGCAAACTCAACATAATCTGGATCAACTGCAAGCTTCAGATTATCTGCAATGAAGTTGAACTCTTCCTCTGACATCGGCACAAAGCCCCAGTTTTCCTGCCAAGCGTTATTATAAATTTCTCTTACTTTCTGAACTTCATTTTTAAAATCCTTAAGATTCACATTTCTGATCGTCAGATTTTCTTTTTTAATTATCATCTCGCTGATTCTGTCAAGCTTATTCATCATCGGCTCGTTTTTTATAACGTCTTTACTGATCCACAATGCATAAAGATCCTTTGCTTTTTTAAGGCCGAAGGCATCATACAGCTTGAGATAATATTCCGGATTGTAAGGCATCAGCATTACCGGCGGTGAATCGAAACTGTCAGTCAATAGACCGCATTCGTCATTGGTGGAAGGATTTACCGGACCGCGGAGAGTATCCATTCCGTTTGCTTTTACAAACTCAGCTGCTTTTTCAAATAAAGCGTTGGAAACATTAATATCATTTACCGATTCAAAAAATCCGAAGAATCCAACTTTGTCATTATAAAATTTATTGTGAGTGTCATTGATAATTCCGGCAATGCGTCCGCAAAGTTCGCCGTTTTTATAAGCAAGCCACAGTTTTATCTTTGCATGTTTATAAAATGGATTTTTCTTTTCATCAAGATTATTCTTCACGTCAAATCTTAACGGCTCAACCCAGTATTTATTCCCATTATAAAATTTATAGGGAAATTCTATGAACTTATTTTTTTCTGCGTCAGATCCGACTTCGGTTATTTCTATTTTTTCGGGCAAATTATTTTGATGTATTTTCTAAAATAGTATTTACTAATTTTTCATTCAAAGACCGGATAATATATCTTCAGTATGACCGTCCACTTTTACTTTATTAAAAATTTCCGATATCTTTCCTTTCTCATCTATAATGTAAGTGGTTCTCTCAATTCCCATATATTTTCTTCCGTACATGCTTTTCTCTTTCCATACATCATAATCTTTCAGCATATCAAGATTCTCATCGGACAATAATGTAAACGGAAGATTATATTTCTTTTTAAATTTCTGATGTGATGAAACGCTGTCTTTACTTACGCCAATCACAACTGCATTTTTCCTTTCGATGATTTTTATATTATCCCTGAAACTGCATGCTTCCTTTGTGCATCCTGAAGTATCATCTTTCGGATAAAAATAAAGTATAACTTTTTTACCTTTAAGATCTTTCAGACTTACTTTTTCACCGGTATCGCTTAAAAGCGAAAAGTCCGGAGCTTTATCTCCGATTTTCAGCATTATATTTTGAATTTAAATTTAATTCCATCCTGTTTTTGCAAAGTTTCTTTTAATTAAAAGACCGGCCAGTATTCCCGTAACAATAAAAAGCATTCCTGAGAATAAATCTCCTAAAATAATTTTACCTGTTCCGAAGAGAAATGAGTATGCCATTATAATTCCGGCTAACCAGTTTATCATCAGGAGAAAATATCCTATATCGGATTTTACTTCAGGCATTTTACCGGAAATCTGTTTCCAGCCAATTCCGCCGGGATGCACTCTTTCGTAAAATGTTCCGAGCTTTTCTGGATCAGTTGGCTTTGTAATATAAACTGTTACGATCCATGCAAGCGTAGTAATGGGAACAATTATAAAAAGCGTTTCGGGAAATTTCACGCCGAAATCTCCGAAAAATAAAATTCCGTAAACAACAAACGGCGTAACAGTTGCCACTATTTCCGCAATTGCGTTAACTCTCCACCAGAACCATCTCATGATAAGCACAAGACCGAGACCTGCGCCGCATTCGATCAGAAAGCTCCAGACGCCTGAGATACTTGTCATCTGTGTTGTAATAATAACCGACAGGAACATAAAAACTATTGTCATAACTCTTGAAATCGTTACATAATGCTTTTCACTTTTATTCTCTGAAATAAATCTTCTGTAAAAATCATTTATAAAGTAGGACGTGCCCCAGTTCAGATGAGTAGCGATTGTGGACATATAAGCTGCAAAAAAAGCTGCAAGCAGAAGTCCTTTTAGCCCGGGCGGGAGAAAATCATTCATCGCTTTAACAAACCCAAGTCCTTTATCAGCCTGAGAAAGTTCAGGGTATAATATTAGTGAACATAAACCGACCAAGATCCAGGGCCACGGTCTGATACAATAATGAGCAACCTGAAAAAACAGGGTTGCAAACAGAGAATTTTTTTCATCCTTAGCGCTCATCATTCTCTGCGCTACATAACCGCCGCCGCCGGGTTCCGCTCCGGGATACCATGACGCCCACCACTGCAGTCCGATAAATGCGAGGAAAGAAGAAATCGTCAATGCGAGAATTCCGCCTGCGGAAGTTCCGTCATTTGCAGCAGTTTCGGCCGTAATCTCCGGAGTAAATCTTAATGCCCAGTCGGGAAGCTTTGCTTTCATTCCTTCAATACCGCCTATCTCGGGAGAGTTCACAACTAATACTGCCAGAATTATACATCCTCCCATTGCAAGTAAAAACTGAAATGCATCATTCACAGCTACGCCCCAGAGACCGGAAATTGCAGAGTAAACTGCAGTAAAAAGCATACAGGCGCCGACAAAATAAATTGCATTGCCGGTATTAACATATTCTGGGAACATACCTATCAGAATTTTTATCATGGCGAGATTTACCCAGCCCATGATAATTGTATTCATGAAAATTCCCATGTAGATAGCTTTGAAACCTCTGAGAAATGCAGCTGACTTTCCGGAATAACGGAGTTCAATGAATTCAACATCAGTCAGAATATTCGCTCTTCGCCATAATCGCGCAAAGAAAAAAACTGTCAGCATCCCGCCGATAAGCATATTCCACCACAGCCAGTTGCCGGCAATACCGTTTTGTCCGACAAGTTCCGTAACTGCAAGAGGCGTATCAGCGGCAAAAGTCGTTGCAACCATTGAAAGACCTGCAAGCCACCATGTCAGCTTTCTTCCCGAAAGGAAAAAATTCTCTGTATTTCCGCCGGATCTTTTGGAATAATATATTCCTACTGCAAACGATATTACAAAGTAGATGATGACAATTAACCAATCTGAAAAATGCATCCGGAATTGTAAAAATTTATTTTCGGCAATTTAAACCTTATATTTTAAAATAGAAACGCAGTATTTTCTTTCGGGAAATAAAATACTCAGTGTTGTCCAAAACATTTCATAAAGTAAAATTAAATATGAGATTTTTTAAAACTTTAAGTTTTCTTTTATACTTATAAAAATTAACGCCTTTGAAAAACTGCCGAAAAAAAATTCATGAGCAATTGCGTTTATAAAACTTCCTTGTCTGTAAAATATGCGCATCAAATATTGAGTTGGAAATTTAAAGCAATTGTAAAATTAATTTCGGCAATTTTCAGCAGATGAGATTTTTTTTGGCTCTTTTTTTGATCTCTCAAAAAAAATTACGTTAAGGAAAGCTTAACTTTAACTTAAAAGCTAATTTTTTGGACGGATGTGAAAAAATTCCTGACTGAGGGTAAATCAATTCCTTGTTATTTTTCATTAATATGAGTATTTTTGAAACTTATTTATAAAAAACTGAAATGAAAAGGACATATCAACCAAGTAACAGAAAGAGAAAAAATAAGCACGGCTTCAGAGAGAGAATGGCTACAAAAAACGGCAGGAAAGTTCTTGCGCGAAGAAGAGCTAAAGGCAGAAAGAAACTTACTGTCAGTGATGAATTTACAAGACACCCGTAATTGTCAAAAGGGAAAATGATTTTTCCTGATGAAAAAATCTGATAATTCTAACGGAGACAGAAGTCTTAAAAGAAAAAATATCATCCGCGGATACAAAATTTTTTCTGAAATACTGAATGACTCCAAAATAATTCAGACCGGGTTAGTTAAAGCATACATTCATTCGAAAGAAAAAGAGCCACTTAATAAAAAAATATTCAGCCCGCTTGATACTCAAAATGTAAAAGTGGGCTTTATTATTGCTAAAAAATCAGTCAGTAAATCATTTTTCCGCAACAGACTTAAGAGATTGTTAAGGGAATCCTGCAGATTATATAAAATCGATACGGAAGTAAAAGGAAAAATTATATATGTGGTTTATACACTTACCCAAAACGGTTATAATTATTTTAAGGAATTTCCTCTTACTAAAATGTCTTTTTTGGGAAATGAAATGAAAATACTGAATTCAAAAATAGAGTTATATATTACAGAGAAATATAGTTGAGAATTATTGCTATATATATTATAAGATTTTACCGGGTTTTTATTTCGCCCTTACTTCCTGATTCTTGCCGGTTTGAACCTACGTGCTCGGAATACAGTATTGAAGCATTTAGAGTTCACGGATTTTTTAAGGGAAGTTATCTCACCGTCAGAAGAATTTTGAGATGCAATCCTTTTTGCAAATGCGGCTATGATCCTGTCCCGCAGCCGGAAGACCGTCCGGAAAAACAAAATTATATTTTTCAGAAATTAAATAAATTTTAATCTAATCTTTACAATATAAAAATTATAAATGGATAAAAGATCGGTATTTGGTTTTATATTAATCGGCATCGTACTGATGATATGGCTATACTGGAATTCCGCTAATCAGCAAAAAATACAGCAGAATACGAAAAAGCCTCAGGACACTTCAATAACTTCAACGGAAAAACACGGCTCGACAAATCCAGTAATAACTGAAGATACTTTGAATCTGAAAGATACCGTTAAAAGCTCTTCTGCACTTGAAGATTCTCTAAAATTAGTTTACGGCAGTAAATTTTATACAAAATCTATAAAGTTTCCGGGCGCTGAAAACGAAAAGACTATTACGGTTTCCAATGATCTAACGGAAATTGAATTCACCAATTACGGTGGGGGTCTGAAAATGTACACCATAAAAAATACAGAGACCTGGGAAAAAAAGCCGCTTCAGCTTGTGGACTGGAAAAAAGGCAAAGAGTTACATCTGCTGTTCACATCCAGAGAAGGAAGATCAATAAATACAAAAGATTTTGTTTTTAATTCGGATTATGAGAACGGACAGAAAGTTGAAATAACGGGAGACGGAGCATTTAAGCTGAAATTCACTCTGATAATTTCAGAAGACAGTACCGAAAAAATTATTAAAACTTACAGCTTTTATCCGGACAAATATGAATTTGATGTTAATTACGAATTTATAAACCCCGGAAAATTTATTTCGGACAATAAATATCAGGTCGTTTGGGAATCTTCACTTAACATGACAGAATTCAGAAGCGATCAGGAAGCCACTTTTGCAGAAGCATCAGCTCACATGGGCGGAGAGCTTGAATACATTGATGCAACCGACGATCAGGAATCTTATAAGGAAGACCTTAACGGTAATACTGATTATGTAAGTATGAGAACAAAATATTTCGGTCTGTTCATAATTCCGGAAGGCAGAAAAGGCGACGGAGCTTATCTTTCAGGATATAAGGAAAATCTGAAAGATCAGGGTATTCTTGAAAACTATTCCATCGCAGTTAAAATGGATATTAAAAATCCCGGACTTGAGAATTCTACTTTTAAAATATTAATTACTCCGCTTGATTACAGTCTTTTAAAATCATATTCACTCGAACTTGAAAAGACATTAAGATTTTCTCTTGACTTTATTGTCAGACCGATAGCTCAGTATATGATACTTCCGGTGTTTTTATTTTTACATTCTTTTATTCCAAGCTGGGGACTTGTAATTATTTTGTTTGCGCTTCTGCTGAAAATAGTTTTGAATCCGCTGACAAAGACACAGATGAACTCTATGAAGAAACTTTCACAGATAAATCCTAAAATTACGGCAATAAGGGAAAAATATAAGGATGATCCGGTAAAAGCAAATCAGCAGATCATGAAACTGTATAAGGAAGAAAAGATAAATCCTGCCGGAGGCTGTCTTCCTATGCTTCTGCAGCTGCCGATTCTTTATGCGCTTTTTGGTGTATTTAATTCAACCATAGAGTTAAGACATGCCAGCTTTCTCTGGATAAAAGATCTTTCAGCGCCGGATGTGATACTCACTCTTCCTTTCAAGATCCCGCTGTTCGGTATTAATGAAATCTCCGGCATTGCATTACTGATGGGTATTACAATGTTCATACAGCAGAAAATGACAATGACAGATCCCAAACAGAAAGCACTTGTTTATATTATGCCGATCATGCTGACACTTTTGTTTTTCAGTTTTCCTTCCGGTCTGAACCTATATTATTTCTCATTTAACCTTTTCACAATTATTCAGCAGTGGTACACAAAGAAAAAAGAGGATAATACAGAAGACGGAATGAAAACAGTCAAAGCTGCAGTGACTGAGAGTAAAAACGGAAATGCAACTCAAAAAAGTCAAAAGAAGCTCAAGAAATAGGCTAATGTTTTGAAGATAAATAAATCAATAGTCATTGTTCAGATTGGTAAGATCGGAGACATGATACTGACTACTCCCCTGTTTTCAAAAATTAAAAATATTTTTCCGGAGCACGAGATTACGGTTCTTGCTTCGGAAAAAAATTATTTTATACCGGAGCTGCACTCTTCAGTAGATAAGGTAATTATATTCAAAAAAAATATTTCCGCTTTAAAATCAATAGTAACTCTAAGATCCGCCCGAATTGATTACTGGATAGATACCAAAAACATGTATTCCAATACCGCTTCTCTCCTGGTAAAAAAAGTAAAACCTAACAGATCATTAGGTTATAATTATGATATCCCGATATTTTCAGATTCATTAAATAATTTTAATTACGGTAGCCACGCAATAGATATTAATTTATCACCGATCAATTTTTTTAAAAACTCTGATGAAACATTCAGTAATTTTATTAAGCCCGAAATTGTAATTCCTGATACTGCTTTAAAAACTGCAGAAGAGAAGATGAGTAAGTTCAATGGATTGAAAAATATTTTAATTAACTTCTCAGCAGGAAGCGAAAACCGTCAGCTAAGTTCAGATATGTGGATTGAAATTATTGATGATTTAAAATTAGAAAGTAACTTTAATATATTAATCACCGGTATTAAAAATGATCAGAATGAAATTGAGACAATAATAAACCGGTCTGAAAAATATAAAATTAATCAGATATTACCGGATAGTTTTTTTGAATTTGCAGCATTGATAAAATTATGCGACTTAATAGTTACACCGGATACTTCAGCAGTGCATGTTTGTTCGGCTTTAAATAAACCTATTGTGGCGATTTACTCAAATGTAAACTGGAATTATGAAAAATTCAGACCGCTTTCGGATAATCAGGAAGTAATTTTTTCAGGAAATGAAAACAATCTGGAAGGAATAAAAAAGGGAAGCATTCCGGAAAAAATCCATAATATACTTCCCCTTATATAAAGTGGAAATGCCGAGAGTCGAACTCGGGTCCGAAAAGAAGACCATTAAAACGTCTACATTTTTAGTCTTTTCCTGTAAGTTTCACAATTCACCATTCGAAAGACTGACCGGTCAAATTGCTATTCTGATTTATTTTCATCCCGGACGCTCAGAAGACATCCGGGACTATCTTATCTAAATGATCACTTCAAAAATTCCGATAAGCGGGAACTCATGAAGAGAGGTTGCTTTAAATTAAGCAGCCATTGCGTAGTTATTTTCTACGTTATTGTTTTTTATTGTTTTCTGCTTTTTTAAAGTGGTAGCAGCAACACTAAATGCAGTTCTAAACATCTTTCTTTCCGTCGAAACCGTTGCATTCCCGAAATTTTTAAGAACAATTTTAAATTAAGCAGTCTTCACATTTGAAGAAGAGGTTGAAACATTAGTTTTACTTTCCTGCTTTTGCGTTTCTATTACTGTTTCCTCAGATGCTAATTCTTTTCCTTTATATAGAATTCCCGCCGGGATCACTACACAATATCCCGCAACAAGAAGTATAGGAGCTATGACAGTAGGTAAAAATCCGGATACGGAATTTTCATTCATTAAAATATATCCAAGAATTATCAGAAAAATACCTGCTCCTATAATGTAATAATTTTTTGAAGTCATTGCAAAATGCAGATGACTCTGGTCCCTTTTTTGTTTCTTTGATTTTATAGCCTGTAAATTTTGCTGTTTAGTTTTTGCCATTAAAATTATTTTTTAATTTTTGATAATTCGTTAAAATAGTGAGCAATGCTTAGAATACCTCTTTGAAAATTACTCAGATTCAAATGTTCGTCCGGGGAATGCGCATTTTCATCTGGAAGACCGAATCCCAGGAGGATAGTATCCGCTCCGAGAAGAGTCTGAAAAGTATTAACAACCGGAATAGATCCGCCTTCTCTGGTAAAAACGGGAGTTTTACCAAATCCCAACCTAAGCGCTTCGACAGCTGCATCAATTGCCGGTGAATCTATTGGAGTGATAGCTCCTTTGCCTCCGTGTAATGGTAAAACTTTTACTTTAACAGAATCAGGAGAAATCTTTTTGACATAATCCGTAAATAATTTTTCAATTTTTTCCGGTTCCTGATTTGGCACAAGACGCATAGAAATTTTTGCTCCTGCCTGAGAAGGAAGGACTGTCTTTGCACCTTCTCCCTGAAAACCTCCCCATATGCCGTTACAATCAAGCGTAGGTCTTGCGGAAGCTCTTTCAAGAGTTGTATATCCTTCTTCACCGAATAACTCGCTTACTTCAAGTTCTTCCATATATTTCTTTTCATTAAACGGTAGCTTTTTAAACTCCTCTCTTTCTTTATCCGATAGTTTAAGCACGTCATCATAAAATCCGTCTATAAGAATTTTTCCCTTATCATCTTTCAGTTTTACAATGATATGCGCAAGTGCATTGATAGGATTATTTACTGCGCCGCCAAAGGAACCCGAATGCAGATCACGGTTTGGTCCGGTCACTTCCACCTGCATATAAGCAAGTCCCCGTAATCCGTAACATATGGACGGTACATCATAATCAAACATTGCTGAATCAGAAACAACAACATAATCGCATTTCAGTAAAGACTTATTTTTTAAAATGAATTCATCCAGGTTGACGCTTCCGATCTCTTCTTCACCTTCTATTAAGAATTTTATATTGACGGGAAGTTTACCGTTATTTACTAAATGCGCTTCAATACTCTTCATGTGTATAAAAACCTGACCTTTATCATCGGCAGAACCTCTTGCATAAATATTACCGTCTCTTACTGTCGGTTCAAAAGGCGGATCTGTCCATAGATTAACCGGATCCACAGGCTGCACATCATAATGCCCGTAAATCAGGATAGTAGGTTTATCTTCTCCTGCATTAAGCCAGTCTCCGTAAACTACAGGATGACCGGGAGTTTCATAAACAGCAATGTTTTCAAGCCCTATTGATTTCAACTGTCTCTCTACATATTCAGCGCAATTTCTGACATCATTTTTGTTTTCCGGATTCGTACTTATGGAAGGTATTCTTAAAAATACTTTCAGATCTTCTATGTATTTATCCTTATTGCTTTCAATGTATTCTATTATTTTATCCATCTGAGAATTTTATAAAAAATGCGGTCAGAGACCGCATTAATTTAGCTAAATATAATCTAAATTTAAATTTACTATTGTTTCTTATCAAGCAGTTCCAGATCTTCTTTTGCGCTGGAGTTAGTTGGCTCAATCTCAAGAACTTTTTGATAACTTGTTCTTGCTGCATCTATATTTCCAAGAGCAACTTCCGTCCTTGCTTTCCACAGCCATGACTGAAGATATGAACCATCAAGTGCATTCGCAGCGTCAAATTCTTTTAAAGCTTCATCATATTTCTGCAGAGAATAAAAACAGAGTCCTTTATAAACATACGCTGCAAGCTGCCTTGATCCGAGCTCAATCGCTTTATTAAAACTTGCTATAGATTCACTGTATTTTTTTTCATTGAACTGAATAATACCAAGCTGATAATAATTATTGTCATCAAGACTGTCATGCGCAATTGCAAGATTAATATTCTCATATGCTTTACCGTATTCGTTTTTGCTTGAATATATTTTAGCAAGCATAATATGATCTTCAAGATCGATTAATTCTTTGTCTACTTTTGAAAAATAATCAAGAGCTTTATCATATTCCTCTTTATCGTGATACACATAAGCCATATATTTATAAGCAGAAGAAAGGTCTTCATTGGGATTATTGTCTATAACATCCTGAAGTTTTAAAATTGCTTCGTCATATTTTTTCTGACCGTATAATGTTTTTGCAATGTAGCTTTCTCCATCCAGAGAGCCGGGTTTAAGTGACGAATATTTTTCAAAAGACTTCATAGCTTCATCATAATTTTCATTAAAATAAAGCAGTCTCCCCTTTTCAAGATATGCATCCGCAAAATTAGGATTTGCGCTTATGGATTTCTGATAATAATCAAGAGCTTCGTTATAATTTTTCTCTTTAAATTCAACCAGACCTAATCCATAAAATGCTCCGGCGTTATTTTTGTCAATTTTCAAAGCAAGATTATAATTATCAGTTGCAGGTTTATAAGCTCTTCTGTAATAATAAGAATCACCGAGCCCGACATAAACTTTCGGATTATCTTTTGAGATTGTAGTAGCGAGAGTTAACGCCGTAATTGCGTCATCCACTTTTCCGGCTTTGTTAAAATTTTTCGCTCGTGCCAGTAAAACGTCTACATTTTCCGGTTCCGACTTCAGAGCTCTTTTGTAATAAGTATCAGCTTTGGTATAATCTCTTTTTAAACTGAAGAGATCTCCCATCGTAGTAAGAGCACCGATTCCTTCGTCATCCTTTTTTAAAGCCAGATTCAGATTTTTTTCCGCTTCCTTTAAAGAACCTGTGTTCATTAAAGCTAATCCGTAATAGTAATATCCTTCGTAACTGTCTTCAGACTTTACAGAATTTTTTAATAATTCTACAGCTTTGACATAATCTCCTCTCTGCGCTGCTTTTATACCGTCATCAATATTTCCTTTCGAATATAATTCTGAAGAAATTGCCAGTAAGAATAAAAACAACAGAGATTTTTTTATAATAGCGTTCATGTTATTTTTTAATTTTAATTTTAAATAATACTTTAACTTCAATCAATCTGAATAGTTCTGATCGGCTGATTTACCGGAACGAGACTATTTTTCAAAACAATTTTCTGTCCGTCTGTCTTTGTTAAAAAGATTATGAATCCTGTAGCAAGGGTGATTCCAACTTCAGAAGTAATTGCATATATTGTTCTGCGGTATGGATAAGTGCCGTTAAATAAAAGTCCCTGATGAAATTCAGTAAAATCTTCCTGTTTTCCGTTTTCCCTGATCAGTGAAACTCTGAGCGGTTTTACTGTTGAATCAATTGTATCGTGATTTCCTGTTGAAAGCCAGTTCATATTTATTATTCCGACAGAATTATCAAACTCCCTGACGGATTTAATAACTTGAGCCGATGTGGAACAAATTACAGAGGAATTAACATACTGCGTCTGTTTTAATATACTGTCCAGGATATAATCATGAGTTGAAGAATTTTTACGCTGGATAAATAATTTTATATTACTGTTTGCGGTTTTAAAAAAAGTTTTAGCTTTTAAATTCTGATCTTCATCCTGTGATACTATATCTGTCCAGTTTTTAAATTCTCCGTTAAGTATCTTCTTTAGATCATCAGAAGTAACTCTTGAAATTGGATTTTTAGGATTTACAATAAACCCAATTCCGTCAACTGCAATTGGATACTCAGTGATCTCAAGTTTGTTTTTTTCAGAAATAGCTTTCTCATCCGCATTAAGTTTTCTTGTAGAAACAATAAACTTCACATCTTTATTAAGTAAATCTGTAATTACATTATTGGTTGGAGCAGATATCATTTTTACAACTGCTTCCTGATTTAACCTCTGAAACTCCTCAATTTCCGCTTTCATTAACGGCTCTACATTTTCATCAACTGCAATTGTCATTTCTCCGGACGTCGAGACTGATTTTATCTCATCTAAATCACATCCTTTAAATAAAAATAAAATGAAAACAAAAAACAGTATTGTTAAAGATTTGTTCATTTATTCTTTAAAAATTTATCTCTTTCCGATTCAAGTCTTTCAATGTTTTCTATCAGTTTATTTTGCTTCAATTTTGTATATGAGTTTATAAATCTATAGACACTGTAAATTAACAGTACAATACCAAGCATGAGTTTTGTACTTCCTTCACCACCGGGAAAAACTATTCCGGTAACAAGTAAAATACCAAATACAAAAGTTACTGCTGATGTTACAAAATTTATAATAACTGCTGCATTCATTATATAAAAGTAAAACAAGCCTGAAAGTTTAATTCAGGCTTTATAAATTATTAGTTTGTATTGCTGACTTGGATGTTTGAAAAAGAAGCAGGTAAGTTACTTATTCTGAAATTTTACAGAATTTTATTCATCTTCTTCTTCAGTTTCAGTTTTTTTCTTATCCTTTGCGCTTAATGTAAAGCTGAAAGGAACACTAACCCAGCATTTTACTGGCTGACCGTTTTGCAGTGCAGGTGTAAATTGAAGTCCCATTACTTTGTCGGCTACTTCATCCCTGAATACTTCAGGACCGCTTATACCGCCGACTTTAATAACTGATCCATCTGTTCCGACTAATACTTTAGCAACCACTCTTCCTTCTATACCTGACTGTCGCGCAATTTCAGGATATCTCATTGAACCTTTTATTGATCCTAAGTTAACGGCAACAGGAGCTTTTTCAACTTCAAACTGCTGAAATACATCTTTTTTCTTTTCTTCCTTTTTTTCTACTTTTTCTTCTATCTTTTTCTCCTGAACCTTTCCGGTAAATTCAGCATTCGGATTTACAAGATTTGGATCATCTGTTCCTGTTGAAGCAACAGGAAGTTTTACTTCTTCAAGTTCTTTCTGACTTTTCAGTTTAACTTCTTCCACTACTTCTTTTTTGGCAACCGGTTCCGGCGTCAAAGCTGACAGATCTTTCAGTGCAATGTCTTTTGGAGGCTCCGGAGGTATTTCGTCAATTGGAGGCGGCACGTCAAGATCCTGAAGATTTACTATACGATCCTGCTGCTCAGCATCTTGTTCAGCTTTAACTTTTTCATAGTACATAGCCAGAGCATAACCGCCGATAAAAAATCCGTGTAGAATAACTGCAATGATCAATCCCCTGGTAACATATTTCTGATAAAACTTTTTGAGATCAGGCGCTCCGTATTTCATTTTTTTGTTGATCTGTTCGAAGACCTCATTGCTGTTATCTATGTTTTCATGGTTTGACATATGACCTCCGTTTTAAGGTTTATAAATTTGAATTTATAAACTGAGTTTAAAAATTTTTGTTCCGAATTTTGGTAAACTTAATTTTTTTTTTAAACAATTAAAATGTTATTTAAAATAAAATTTCAATTTATTCTAAGCTTATCTCTTTGGTCCGAAATACGGCAGGACGCCGATCGGATTATTAAAATATTTTTTTATAAGTTCTTCAGAAGAATCAATAACAACATTTCCGGTTACACCTGAACTAACCTCTACAATATCATCTTCAGTATTTTCAAAATCTTCATTTATCAGAATTTTTTTATCATCAATAACATTCAGGTTATCTTTTAAAATCAATATATTAATTTCAGTTTTAGGTAAATTTTGTCTTTCCGGAATCTTCTTGTCATAGCTTGTATAAATACCTGAGACCGGAATAAATTTAGGGTTTATGACAAATCTCTCTCTTTCATACTTGTAATAGTTTCCGTTTAAAATATTGTAAAGATTTTCTGCAAGCATTAATCTGGTTTCTTCCTTTGTATATTCCTTGTTATTTACAAAATTTTCCGGTGCAAAAGCAACAGTCCGTGCTGAATAACCTTTGCTTGCAAGCACTAAAGTGCCTAAAGGACATTCCCTGAAAAGTTTTTTTACATCATCATGCTTCATCCTGACACATCCGTGTGAAGACGGTCTTACGCCGAGATAAGCATAATATGCTTTACCGTCTATTGAATGAAATCCAATTCCCTGATTAAACGGCATAAAATTATACATATTAGCGGAATTAAACTGAGATGACTGATGGTGTTCGACTTTATGAAAGATGGCAAACAATCCGGGTCTTGATTCAAGAGAAGTTGGGTCATTGTTTTTTTGACCGGTTGAAACCGGATAAGAAATAACTCTTCCGTCCCTCATATGCTGATACAGCATTTGCTTATCAATTCTTAATTCCAGCCAGCAATCCTTATCTGTATATACAGTATCTTTTAAACCTGAAGAAAGATCTTCAGCGGATAGTATGTTTAAATTTCCGTAGTTATGAAGATTTGCGCCGCCGGATTCTTTGATAAGTTCATTTTTAACAAATGATATATTTTTCCCGGAATTTCCGATGAAGCCGGAAATGGAAATAAATAAAACAGCCGCCGGCAGGATTAGCGAATATATTTTGTTATTCTGATTCAATTTTACTCCGGTTAAGGAAAAATTTACCGGACTTTTAATTTAGTTAATTAAATTTAGCTGAGAAAAATATTAAAAATATATTTAAATTTAAATATAATTAGTACTTAACCGAATTTTCCGGTGATATATTCTTCTGTGAGTTTTTCCTTGGGGTTGGTAAACATTTTTCTGGTGCGGGAAATCTCAATCAGTTTTCCCAGATAGAAGAATGCAGTCTGATCACTGACTCTCGCAGCCTGCTGCATATTATGGGTTACAATAATAATAGTATATTCTGATTTGAGATTATATAAAAGTTCTTCAATCTTTGAAGATGAAACCGGATCAAGAGCGCTTGTAGGTTCATCCAGTAATACAATCTCAGGATTTACTGCTATGGTTCTTGCAATGCACAATCTCTGCTGCTGACCTCCCGACAGACTGACTGCCGGAGATTTTAAACGGTCCTTTACTTCATCCCAAAGTCCCGCATTTATCAAATTCTTTTCAACTATTTCATTGAGGTCGTTTTTTCCAGCAGAGCCGTTAAGCTTAAAACCCGCCGCCACATTATCAAATATAGACATAGTCGGAAAAGGATTCGGTTTTTGAAATACCATTCCTACTTTTTTTCTGAGATCCACCATGTTAAAATTCATGATGCTTTCACCATTTATATAAATTTCCCCAAACACTTTAGCGCTTGGAGTCATTTCATGCATCATATTTAGCGATCTGAGGAATGTGGACTTACCGCAGCCTGAGGGACCGATTACGGCTGTCACTGAATTTTTCTTTATCTTAACATTAACATCTTCTATGGCAGATCTTTTATTGAAATATACAGTTAAGTTGTTTGTTACAACAGCATTTTTCTGTTTTGCCTGATCATCAGCGCTGTCTTCCGATTCAATAAAAATTTCAGATTCAGAAGAATTTACTTCATCGTTCTTATTAAAATTATCTGCTGTCATAAATAATTTTTTATTAACCGAATTTATTTCTTGTCACATATCTTACAAGAAAATTAACTATGAATACCATAAATATCAAAACAAAAGCTCCGGCCCAGGCTTGTCTGTGCCAGTCTTCATAAGGTGATATTGCATAAACAAAAATCTGAAGCGGTAAAGCTGCAATTGGCTGGTCGATACTTGTCTGCCAGAATGAATTACCGAATGCCGTAAATAAAAGAGGCGCTGTCTCACCCGCAGCTCTTGCAATTGCAAGAAGAATTCCGGTAATTATACCGGATGATGCTGTTTTCAAAACTACTTTAACTGTTGTCTTCCATCTAGAAACTCCGAGAGCTAATGACGCTTCTCTCAAAGAATGCGGCACAAGTCTCAGCATTTCTTCTGTTATTTTTGTAACTGTAGGAATCATTAATATCCCGAGAGCAAATCCGCCGGCAATTGCACTGAAACTCTGCATAGAAAGCACAACAACTCCATATGCAAAAATTCCTACCACTATAGAAGGTACTCCGCTTAATACGTCAGTTGTAAATTTAATTGCTCCTGCCAGAAAGCTCTTTGAATATTCAGCTATATAAATTCCGCTCATTATACCAATCGGGATTCCGATCAATCCTCCCAGACAAATAAGTATTCCGCTTCCGACAATTGCATTTGCCATTCCTCCGCCTTCTTCTCCCACAGGTTTTGGAAGTTGTGTAAAGAAATCAATATTAAGCGCGGTGATACCGGACTGAGTAGTGTAAATAAATATATATAGCAGCGGCAATATGGTCAGCACCGCAGCAATGAAACAAAGTAAAATCATAAGAGAATTAATGAATTTTCTTCTCTTAAGATTCTTTGGGTTTTTAAATATTTTCTCAGCTGTCATTGCGCATTTCTAGTTACACTATATATTAATAATCTAGCCATGGAATTAACTAAAAAGGTTACGCCGAATAAAATCAGTCCAACTTCAATCAATGCGCTGATCTGCATTTCATTTGATGCCTCAGCAAATTCATTTGCAATAACTGACGCCATAGTATATGCGGGTTCAAAAAATGAAGCTTTTATCTGCGCTTTGTTTCCTATCACCATTGTAACAGCCATTGTCTCACCTATTGCTCTTCCAAGACCAAGAACAGCTCCGCCGAGAATCCCGCTGCGGGCATTGAGCAAAGCCATTTTAATTCCCTCCCACCTTGTAGCTCCGAGAGCAAAAGCTGCTTCTTTCTGCGCGACAGGAATTGCTTTTAAAACATCTCGGGTTATAGCTGTGATAATAGGAGTGATCATTATTGCCAATATTATTGATGCTGTAAGAAGACCTGTTCCGTACATTGTCCCCTGAAAGAATGGCAGAAAACCGAAAACTGACTGAAGGAACGGCTGAATAGTTGTTCTCATAAAAGGCGCAAGTACAAATATCCCCCAGAACCCGTAAATAATACTGGGAATTGCTGCTAGTATTTCAACAAGAAAACTCAGAGACGTTCTGATAGATTTATGAACAAGCTCCGATAAGAATATTGCTACACCAATGCTTATCGGAAGTGACATAAGAAGAGCCATGAAAGACGAAACAATTGTTCCGTAAATGAATGTAAGGGCACCAAATTCTTCTTTGACAGGCTCCCAGTGAGATGAAAATATGAAACCGAATCCGAATTTTTCAATACTGGCTGAAGAATCCACATACATCTCGTAGATCATGAAAATTACTAGTCCGATTATGCTTAAAGCAAAGATCAGCGTTAGATTTTCAAAAAAAATATCTCCAAGCTTTTTTTTGCTTTTTATTTCAACAGTTGATTTTTCCGTAAGATGAAATTTATATTTTTATTAAGTAATTACTGAACTTTAATATTTCTTACAGCTGTAAGCGCTTTTTCAGATACGCTTTTCGGAAGAGGTGCATAACCGAGTTCAGATGCAAATGATTCTCCGGTTGATAGCGCCCATTCAAGAAACTCTTTGAGTGTCTTTCCTTTGTTAGCATCAGTCTGATTTTGATATATTAAAATATAAGTATAACTTGAAATCGGATAAGATCCTTTGCCTCCTGCATTTGTAATTGAAACTCTCATATCATCCGGCATTTCTGTTATCGAATTGTCTGCTGCATTTGTAAGAGATTCAAGCGTAGGTAAAATATATTCGCCTTCAGAATTTTTTATTTTTGCATATTCAAGCTTATTTTGCAGAGCATATACCAGTTCAACATATCCAATTGAATACTCAAGCTGCTTAACAAGTCCGGTTACTCCTTCATTACCTTTTCCTCCCTGTCCAACCGGAAATCTTACATCCTTTGCTACTCCTATTTTGCTTTTCCATTCCGGATCAATTTTACCGAGGTAGTCAGTAAAAACATAAGTGGTGCCGCTACCGTCAGTTCTAGAGCAAACAATAATATCTTTGTCAGGCAGATTCAAATTCGGATTTTCAGACTTAATTTTCGGATCATTCCATTTTTTTATATCACCCATATAAATTTTTGAAACGATCTCACCTGTAAGATTAATGCTTTCCTGAATTCCCGGAAGATTATATGTAACTACTACAGAGCCGATTACAGTCGGTATGTGAATAATTTTGTTATTATTTTTTGAATTCGCTTTTTGAATTTCGTCATCGCTCATCGGACTGTCTGAAGCCCCGAAATCCACAGTCCCTTCCGTAATTTGCTTCACACCGCCGCCGCTTCCAATGGATTGATAATTTATCTTCGCATCTTTATTTACTTTAGCATATTCATTAAACCATTTCGAATAAATAGGGTATGGAAAAGTAGCTCCTGCACCGTTTATCTGACCGCCTGGTTTGTTCATTGAGACTTCTTTTTTACCGCAGGAGATTATAGCCAGGGAGAGAATTAATACATATATTATTTTATACATGGGATTGTTTTAATTTTAGGTATACAAAAATAAACATAATAGATGGTATGCAATGTTAAGAAATTGTAAAGAGATTTGAAAATCTGTCAGGTAAAAAAGTAAAATTAATAATTAGTAAAATTTTTTTCTGTTAAAAAATATCATCAAAAAATATGCAGTAAAATCTAAGTATACAGAATATTCTGAATAAGTTATTTTAACCTATGATAAAATTAAATATACTGGACCAGTCTCCTGTAATAGAAGGCATCACACCGGCTGAAGCTGTTTTGCAGACTATTGAACTCGCCAAGTTTGCGGACAATCTCGGATATCAAAGATACTGGGTTGCCGAACATCACAGCTCCTATTCTTTTGCTTCAGCCAGTCCTGAAATACTAATCCCTGCGATTGCTTCTTTAACAAAAAAAATAAGGATAGGCTCCGGCGGAATATTGATAAGTCATTACAGTCCTTTTAAAATTGCAGAACAGTTTAATTTGTTACAGTCACTTTATCCGGATAGAATAGATCTCGGTATCGGAAGAGCACCCGGCGGTGATAAAAATATTATAAAAGCAATGAGAACTTCAAATGAAGACTCATTCGCAAAGACGACGGAACTAATAAATCATTTAAAAGGATCTTCTGAAAAAAAATCATACGAAAATGTTACCGCTGTTCCTTCAGGTGTTAAATTACCTGAAATATGGATACTCGGAACCAGTCCTGAAAGCTCAATTTATGCAGCTGAAAACGGACTTCCTTATATATTCGGCAGTTTTATTAATGATGAGTATATGCTGCAATGTTTTCAAAATTATTATCAAAATTTTAAACCTTCTATATTTTTTAAAAAACCGTATCTCAGTCTTGCTTTATTTGTTATATGCGCTGAATCAAACTCCGAAGCTGCAAGATTGGCAAAGTGTTCTGAATACTGGCTGTCTCAGACATTTCTAAAAGGACAGAATATTCCATTCCCTGACCGGCAGACAGCAGAAAGCTATAATTTTTCATTCGAAGATAAAATGCTGATACAGTACCGAAGAAAGTCTGCAGTAATTGGAGACGCTGAATTTGTTTCTAATAAGCTGAAGGAGATTGTTAAAAAATACGCATTACACGAGTTAACAATAGTTACTATAACCTCTGATTTTGAGGACAGAAAAAAGTCTTATGGATTATTATATAAATCAATGTGCGAGTAATTTGTAAAAGGATAGTTAAGGTAGAATGAGGAAAGTTATAAATGCTGCATTGTGAAGACAAAGCTGGAGAAGCTAAATTAGGAAAATAAAATGGAAATTATTCTTAGAGATGGGGTAAATAAGGGAAGTTCTGTATGCCGGAATTGTATTCCGGCAGTATGATAAAAAACCGTTTAAACGGTTTTTTATCAGAAACTAAATCTTTTTTAATACAGGTTATCTTTTTCCTTATGATCTGATTCATTTATATATAGTAAATTTAGTTAGTTCTGTATGCCGGAATTGTATTCCGGCTGCATGATAAAAAACCGTTTAAACGGTTTTTCACCGAATCAAAATCACTTACTCTACATAATAACTTTACTTTATTCCAATTATATCTGAGTTAATTTTTTTAATTTTTAATAAAAAAAAAATCCCGGCATTTTAAATACCGGGATTTATATAGTTTTTAAAAAAACGTTATTTTAAAACTGTCATTTTTTTTGTTTCAGAAAAATTCTGTGTAGTCAGACTGTAAAAATATACTCCGCTGGAAAGTCCGTATCTGTCAGCTTCAAAATTTACTTCGTAATTTCCTGCATCTCTTGTATCATTAAATAATTGCGCGACCTCTCTTCCATTTATATCATAAATTTTTAAACTCGCTTTAGAATGTTCAGGAAGTGAAAAATTTATTTTAGTTGACGGATTGAAAGGATTCGGATAATTCTGTCCCAGTTTGAAATTCTCAGGTGTGCTTACTGATATATTACCTGAAATACCGGTTAATGGTATATTTGATTTTATTAAGTAAAATCCGGTCTGTCTGTCAGATGCTGCGATTTTTCCTGAAGGGAACATATATACTCCCCAGCATCCGTTGTATGATTCATTGTTATTTGAAGGATATGTATCATACCATGCGATCTCCTGCGGTACATCCGGATTTGATATATTTAATATTCTAATCCCTGCTGAATAATGCGCCACTACAGCTATATTGCCGTAAGTTTCAATGTTATGTACAATTGAGTTTGTTATTCCTGTCGGCTGCCAGGCAGTTACAAATGTAATGTTATTTAAATCTTCTATATTCCAAACCTTTAATCTGAACGGTGCTGTTCCTATTTCATCAGTAACAAATAATCTTTTTCTGTTATCCGTCAAAGCCGTATTGTGAGGTCCGGAACCCGGAAGATTTGAAAAAATTCTGACAGTCGATGGAGCGTTCTTGTTTGTTGCGCTGATTATAGAAACCTCACCGTCTTCTATATTAGCTGCGTAAATAGTATCGTTCACTACTCTGCAGTCATGTACATAACTTGTCGTCCACTGTCCGAGCTTAACCGGATTTACAGGATCAATTACATCTAATATTGTGATTCCGCCGTTAGCAGCTGAATTACCGCCGTTAAGATAAAGATAATGTCCTGACTGAGAAATAGAATGTGTCCTTGAATATCCTGTATAAAACCATGTCTTTACTAGACTTACTGAATCAGGAAGATACTGAAGGTCTATTATCTGTAATCTGCTGTTATTTGCTTCAGAAACTACATATGCATAATGAGAATAAGTTTTCATTTCTCTCCAGTTATTATTTGGTCCTGTTACAAAATCTACCTCACGTATATTTGCTGAATCTGTAACATCTATAAATGCAGTGCCGTTTGGACAGCCAAGTAAAGCGTATTCCCTGCCGTTAGGAGCAACATAACCCCATATTGCTGAATACAAATAATTATTAAGAGTATGCTGATTAAGATTTTTTAAAAGATAAGTACCTTGATTTGGTAATTGTGAATATGAATTGTTCGTTAATACTAAAACTGTTATAAGTATAATCAGAACTGTTAATTTTTTCATTTATAAATTTGGAGTATTATTTTATTAAAAACATTTTTTTAGTGTCTGAAAAATTTCCTTTGATATTTTGTCCTTCGAGTTTGTAAAAATATGTACCGCTTGAAAGATTATATTTTGAAGCATCCATTATATACTCATATGATCCAGCATCTCTTTTGTCATTTATTAATTCTGCTATTCTGTTTCCCCTTATGTCGTATAAACTAAGTTGTATATCGGAGTATTCTTTTATTTCAAACTTAATAGTGGTAGATGGATTAAATGGATTCGGATAATTCTGACTTAATGTGAATTTTTCCGGATTTGCTGCTAAATTAGTATTTGAAACTCCTGTCATTATATTCATTGTCTTAATTACAAAAAGACCGCTGCTCATATCAGATCCGATAATTTTTCCGGAAGGAAACATATACACTCCCCAGCATCCGCTGTAACTTGCGCTGTTACTTGCAGGATATGTGTCGTACCATGCTACTTCTACCGGATTACTTCCGTTTGTAATGTCAAGTATTCTTATTCCGGCTCTGTAATGAGCAATCACTGCCAGGTTTCCGTAAATTTCGACATTATGAACAATTGATGTGGTTATTCCTGTTGGTGTCCACTCTCTTTGAAATGTGATATTATTTATATCTTCTATATTCCAGATATTAAGTTTTCCGTTTGGTGATGAAATTTCATTCGTTGTATATAGATATTTTCTGTCTGATGTAAATGCGCTGTTATGCGTAGAAACTACAGGTTGCGGATATGCCTGAAAATTTCTGACAAACTGCAGACTGCTTTTATTTGAAGCATTTATAATTGATACTTTTCCGGAATAAATATTCGAAGCCCATATTGTATCATTAAGAACTCTACAGTCGTGAACATATTCAGTAGTCCACTCTCCCAGTTTTACTGGATTTTCCGGATTTGAAACATCTATAACAGCTACTCCGCCGATAGAACCGGCTGCATTTCCTCCGTTCAAAAATAAGTAGTTACCGTCCTGCTGAATAGAGTGTGTCTTGGTATAACCTGCATATGACCAGGTCTTAACTAAAGAAACTGAATCAGGAAGATACTGAAGATTAATTATCTGAAGTCTGCTGTTTGTGCCTTCGGATACCACATATGCATAATGCGAATATGTTTTCATTTCTCTCCATCCGCTGCTTACGCCGCTCACAAAGTCCACTTCATCAACATTAGCTGAATCTGTAATATCAATAAATGATGTTCCGTTTTGACAGCCGAGAATTGCATATTCCCTGCCGTCCGGAGCTTTATATCCCCAGAGAGCAGAGTAACTGGTATAATCATCGACCTGAGCAAAAAGATATGTGTTCTGATTTGGTAACTGAGAGTAGGAGAGATTTGCAATAAATAACATTGCAAAAATACTTAAAAAGTATTTTGACATTTTATAAAGATCGTTAAACGTTTAAAAAAAATTTATGTAAAATAAGCAATTTGATTTTTAATTTCCAATAATTAATTGTATACAAAAACTCATTTTAATATTTCTGTCTGTTTTTTGATTTATTTAAAGTTCTTCAAAGATAATTATTAACCTCTTTATTTCTATCATTAAGTTATTTATCTATTCTCAATAAATTTGAAAAGAATTCTGAAAGCTAATATTTTTTAAATGATAAATTTTTTGAATGGGAAAATCTGATGCATTAAATATTCAGACGGAAAAGCTCAGGTATAAAAAATTGTGATTGCGCGTATTCTTCAGATAAATACAAATTTGAAGGATATATTAATGCTGTAGAATGTCATTCAGTTTTTCCGGAAAGTCCCGGTAATTCAATTTTAGTTACACGGATGAAAATGTTTGATATTGAATTTCTTCAGATATTGTTTCTTCTTTTCAAAATATTCTGCTATTCTGTAAATTAAGATTCGAATCTCATATTTCATTGTTCAGTTAATAAAAAAACCCTTACCGAATTATATCAGCAAGGGTTTGTCTTGAATCAGATAAATTTTATTTATTATTTGTAAGATCTTTAAACTCCGGATTTCCTTTCCCGAAATTTTTTTGCGATGCATTGAAATTCTCTATTATCTTTTTCACGCTGGTTTCTGTTTTGGATAGAAATGTATTCGGATGAACACCGATCCAAACAATAAAAACTATAATTGGCAGAAATGAAAACAATTCTCTTTTCGTCAGATCGGGTAAATTTTTATTTTCTTCCTTTTCAATAGGTCCGAGCATCACTCTCTGAAACATCCAAAGCAGATATACTGCAGCAAGTATTACCGCTGTTGTCGAAACTATTGAATACGCATTTGTTCCCAGATTGGAGGAATAAAATGAACCGAGCAGAATTAAAAACTCTCCGACAAATCCATTAAGTCCGGGTAAACCAACAGATGAAAATAATACTATCATGAATATAACTGAAAATACCGGCATCACTTTCATTATCCCGCCGAAGTCTGCTATCTTCTTTGTATGCCTTCTTTCATAGAGCACTCCCACTATCATAAATAAAGCTCCGGTGGAAAGTCCGTGATTTATCATCTGAATTATACTTCCCTGAAGTGCAACGTCTGTAAGCGCAAATGTGCCAAGCACAATAAAACCTAGGTGTGATACTGAAGAATATGCAACAAGTTTTTTAATATCTTTCTGTACAATTGAAAGCAGAGCACCATAGACAATTCCTATCACTGCAAGAGTTGCGATATAAGGCGTGAGCTCGACAAAAGCCGAAGGGAAAAGCGGAAGTGAAAATCTTAATAATCCGTAAGTACCCATTTTTAAAAGTACCGCTGCTAGTATAACGCTTCCCGCCGTCGGCGCCTGAACGTGAGCATCCGGAAGCCATGTATGAAAAGGAAACAATGGGACTTTTATTAAAAAACTTAAAGTGAATAAAATGAATAGATATATCTGAATATTCAGATCCAGTGCGTATGATGCCCTGGTAAGCAAAGTAAGATCAGTCGTAAATTGTCCTAACAGCGGCTGACACTGAAATCCGAGCCAGATAATTCCAATTAGCATCAGAAGACTGCCGAACATTGTGTAAAGAAAAAATTTAACTGATGCATAAATCCTGTCTTCCGCTCCCCAGAATCCTATCATAAAATACATTGGGATAAGTATGAATTCCCAAAAAATATAAAACAGAATCAGATCAAGCGATGAAAACACACCTATAAGCCCTGCATCCAAAAGCAGTATCAGAAAATAAAATTGCTTTATATTTTTCTTTATTGATGTCCAGGATGCAAGTATGCTCAGCGGGAATATAAATGCTGACATAAGTATAAGTAACATCGAAATCCCGTCTATACCCAGAAAATAAAACGTATTCGATATACTTATCCACTGAAACTTTTCTACGAACTGATATTCAGGATTTGCCGGATTGAACGCAAAGAAAAGATATGCAGCGATACTGAGAGGAATTAGCGAAACAATAAATGCGTAACTTTTAATTAATGTTTCGCTTTCTTTTCTGAAAAACAAAATAGGTATCGAAAGCAATAAAGGTAAAAAAATCAGAATAGATAAAATATTATTCAAATTAGAATTAATTTAATTTCAATATTTTCAAATTTGGATTTAATAATTCTCAGTTGTGAATTTAGATTCTAAAAATAATTAAATCTTAACACTCGTTTTTTAATAAATGCAATATAGTTATTGCTAATTTTATATTTAAGTCTTAATACCCGTTAATTTGAAAAAATATTTTTAGAGATTTACCGGAGGCTTGTTTTATTTTAGGTAAAAACACCGGTGAGAATATTATACAAAAATTGATAATTGCTGGAAGGAAAATTCCGTATATTATTTAACTGTCTTTATTAAATACATATTATACACGCTGTCACTGCCGTCTGAATCATAAAACTCCTTTGTCACTATTTTCTGAAGTGCGTTATTTTTTTTAAGCCCGAGTTTTTTAAGATTATTTTCAGCTATTTTATTTTTCTTATGAACGTAAGCAACGATGTATTTAAATTTATTCGAATTGCGTAAATGATCAAACAGAAGTTTTGATGATTCGAAACCCAGGTCAAGCCCTCTGAAATTTTTTTCAAGTGCAGTAGATACTTCGCAGGCTTCATCATAATGCTTTCTCCATTTGTAACAAATGTATCCGGCATAATCATTTTTATGTTTAATCACATACCATATCTCTACAGGATTTGAATATTTTGATTTCAGCCATTTTCTGATCTGAGGCTTTGTTTTAAAATTTAGATACTCGGGATTCAGAAATTCCTGAAGTTCATCATCATTAAAAATTTTATGCATCATATCGACTAATGCATCATCAGAGCCGATGAATCTTATCAAAGAACATTTTTTACCCTTTATTATATTTTTATACAATCCGGATTTATGTTAATTTAAAAAATATTAACTGTCTTTGGGAACAACAGTTCTGTACCATGGTTTTTTGGATCTGTCTTTTATTTCATCTATGTGAATATGCTTTGACTCCATATATTCCTTCATTCCTTCAGTGCCAAACTCTCTTCCTATACCGCTTTGTTTATATCCGCCGAACGGAGCTCTGTCACTTAACAAGTGATATTCATTTATCCATACTGTACCGGCGCGGAGTCTGTCAGCAACGGCAAGAGCTCTGTCGTCATTACCTGACCATACCGCTCCTGCTAATCCGAAAATTGAATCGTTTGCGACAGATACCGCTTCATCATCATCTTTGAATTTTATTACTGCAAGCACAGGTCCGAAAATTTCTTCCTGAGCAATTTTCATTTTATTATCTACATTGACAAAAACAGTTGGCTCTATGAATAATCCTTTACTTCCGAATTGTTTGCCACCCGTTAGTATTTCAGCTCCTTCATCAATTCCTGTTTTGATGTATTTCATAACGGTGTCAAACTGATCCTGATTTACTACCGGACCGACAGTAATTGATTTATCAGACGGATCACCTATCTTCATTTTCTCTATTTTCTCTTTCAGACCTGCTATAAATTTATCGTAAATTTTTTCATGAAGCAAAAGTCTTGTGCCACCTTCGCAGCACTGACCTTGATGATAAAATGCAGCATAAATCGCTCCGTCAATGCTCATTTCAATATCCGCGTCATCAAGCACTATGTTTGCAGATTTTCCTCCGCACTCAAGGGTGATTTTTTTCAGATTTGAAGAAGCATTCTGCATGATAATTTTTCCGACTTCCGTAGAACCCGTAAATCCGACTTTATCCACATCGGGATTTGTAACAAGCTCTGTCCCGATTATACTTCCGCTGCCGGTTATAATATTAACAACACCTTTTGGAATTTCAGTTTCGCTTATTAGTTTTGCAAGTTCACATGCAGTTACTGATGTTTCCATAGCAGGTTTCAGAATAACTGTATTGCCTGCCGCAAGCGCGGGACCTAATTTCCAAATTGCCATTTTCAAAGGAAAATTCCACGGAATAATCAGTGCGCAAACTCCAACCGGCTCATAAAGGATAATATTTTTACTGACGCCTTCTTTTGAAAGTCCGGAAATTTCTTCATTAAAATTTAATGCAGCTGTCTTTGAAAAATAATTTAAGCTTTTAGCTGAAAGAAAAATATCTTCGCCGGCTTTCCTGACTGTAGATCCGGAATCTTTAACTTCCAGTTCCGTAAGTTTTTCTGCATTCTCATTGATCTTATCCACGAGCTGTTTCAATATTCGTGATCTTTCATCTCCGGAAAGTCCGCTCCAGACTCCGCTGTCAAATGCTTTTCTTGCTGCTGCTACCGCCTTCTTTGTATCCGAAATTCCTGCCTTTGATATTTCGGCAATAACTTCTCCGTTGGCAGGATCAGTTGCCTTAAATGTCTGACCGTCTTCAGAATCACAAAACTCACCGTTAATATACAGTTGATACTTTAGCATAAGAAAATTAATTTGTTAAATAGATTTAATAACAGATAAGAATTATAAAGTATAAACTGAACAGAGAATATTTTAAAAAATTCAAAAAATTTTGTTTGTAAATATTTTTACTGTTTTACTATAAATTATAATCAGTATAGAATAAATTATTTTAATATAATATGTTCAAACAACTGCCGTTCCGTAAACTGTATAACGAAAACAAAACAATTCACGTATTCCCTTTACATATATAAATACGGTTTCCATCCATCATCGATTCTGCCCGCAAAATTTTTAATAAAAGTAATATGAGAAGGTCTTTTAGGGATATTCATCAATTCAAATTTAGCTTCTTCAGGAGTTCGGTTGCCTTTCTTATTATTACATTTTATACAGGCAGTTGTAAGATTTTCCCAGCTGTCCTCGCCTCCTCTTGATTTCGGCAATACATGATCTACGGTCAGATTTGAAGTTACGCCGCAATACTGACATCTGTGATTATCCCTTCTTAAAATATTTTTTCTTGACAATATTATTTTTTTAAAAGGTACACGTACAAAAAATACAAGTCTGACAATACTCGGATATTCAAAACTTCGGTTTACGCTTATAATCTTTTTTTCTTCCAGGCAGTAAATTGTTTCCGCTTTACCTAAATATATTAATATTATCGCTCTGCGTACATTGCAAATTGTCAGTGGTTCGTAATTTTGATTAAGAACCAGAACTTTACCGTTTAAATTGTTAAACCGGCGGTTAAATATATTTTTATTATCATGATCGTGGAAGACAACCTCCTTATGTTTTGGGATTAAACAAATTATGAATATTAATGCGGATAGTCAATTTATTTTTGAATTTTGAAAAGTAATTTTAAAAATATAATAATTTTTTAAAAAATTTCTAAAAAAATTACTGTATAATAAATTATTGACAGAAAATGCATTTTCAAAATAAAAAATTTCATTAATGAAATGTTGTAAAAGAAATAATAAGGTAAGTATAACGGCTTTGAACTATTCAGGAGAGATTTTATAAATTTAAAAATCCGTTACTGCATTTATTAAAAACCTGAAGATTTTACTTAAAATCTTTTAAAGCTTCTGTAATAGTTTTTATATCTTCTGAATTATTAAACAAGTGTGCGGATAATCTCAGATAACCCTCGCGAAGCGCTATAAAAATATTTAATCTCTCAAGATACTTATGCGCTTCTTCATTTCTGGATTTGTCATTATGTGAAAATAAAAGTATGTTTGATCTGTGATCAGAATTCAGATCTGATTCAATTTTAAATTCAGTATCTTTAATTTCATTTATAAAAATATCCTGCAGACCGATTATATGATCAAAGATATTTTTCACTCCGAGTTTTAAAAACAATTCCAGAGAAGAAATTAATCCGATCATACCAAGTGTATTTGGAGTGGAATTTTCATATGCATTACCGTCTTTTTTAAAATTAAGTTTGTAATCTAGAAAATTCTTGAAATCGTATTCAATACTGGAAGTTGCAACATACGTGGGATTCACATTTTCCCTGATTCTGTCAGAGATGTATGCAAAGCCTATTCCGGCCGGAGCCATCATCCATTTCTGCGAACCTGCGGAAATGAAATCTATTCCGGATTCTTTTACATCCAAAGGACATACTCCCATTCCCTGTATTGCATCCACTACAAAATAACAGTTATTCTCTCTGCAGATTTTTCCGATTTTATTCAGGTCATTTCTGAAACCGAGAAACTCAACAGAACTTATTGTAAGCACTTTTATTTTGTTTTCCTTAATTGTTTTTTCAATATCCTCTGTCTTGATTTTTCCTCTGTCAGAAGGTATCATAACATTTTCTATGCCTTTGAGTTTATACTGATTCATCCAGGGATATACTATTGCCGGAAATTCAGAATCGGCGTATGCGACTTTATCACCCCGCTCAAGTTTTATTCCGTTTGCAAAAATATTCAGCCCGTGCGTAGTGCTTCCTGTAATAATAATCTCATCCTTATCAGCATCTATAATCTGCGCGCATAATGTTTTCAGCTGATCAGCCAAACGAATGTTTACAAGACTCAGGTTTTTATTTGTAAAAGTAAACTCATCTATAAAATCAAAAAGTCTTCTTCTTGTTTCCATAGAATATTGTGAATAATGAGCGGAGTCAAGGTATGTACATGATTTTGTAACAGGGAAAAGATTTCTCGCATCTTCTATGGTTTGAATATCCTCAAACAGGGAGACAGACTCTGTAATGCTGCTGTTCATGATTTTTTCTTTTTACTTGATTTTTTAGGAGTTTCAGTTTTCTTTGGTTCCTCTAAATTGCTTTCATACATTTTCTTATAAGATTCATAATAGAACATAATGCTGTTAACATAATTATACGGCTCTTTCCAGTTATCAAGTGTTCCGTAAGGAGGTCTTTTCGATTCAGGCCATACAAGCGCATGAACTGAATCTTCCTTTGAAGCAAGAAAAGGGTATGCCTCTTTCACATTGTCCCACTGTCTGTAATCTTTTTCAAAATGTGCTGTAATTGTCATAGCATCAATTACTCTTCCAAGTCCGGCGTTGTATGCTGCTAGCGCGAATTTATATTTTTCGTCGCCAAATTCCCTGAACTGTGATACAAGTGATGCATAATAATAAATACCTGCGATAAGATTATTTACAGGCGTCTGAGTTTCCTCAAGTTTTAATTCATTCTGAAGTCCCTCTCCGGTCCTGGGCATTATCTGCATTAAACCGAATGCTCCGGCATGTGATCGGGCATTAGCATTGAAATAAGATTCCTGTCTTATGATGGCAAGTACAATGCGCCAGTCGAGTTTATAAAAATTACATTCTCTCGTAATAATATCTCCAAGTTCCTTAACAAGATTTTCAACGTTACCGAGTTTGAATTCTTTACTGACAAACTGTACTTTTTCCGTAATCCGCTCCAGGTCCTTTACATTTAAATTTTTCGCCTGCTGCTTGAAATTTGCATTGGATGCAAACAAATCAAAAAGAGTATTCCAGTCCTTGAGCATACTTTCGATATAAATGTTATTGTTGAAAGATCTTCTGGAGAAAATATTATCAAGCTCTTCAATTTTAATTTTTTTCTGAGAAGAAGGAGAAACAACCTCATCATTATTACTTTTGATAATTTCAGATCTTACTCCGTAAGACTCTGAATACAATTGAGATTCCTTGAAAGAATAAAATAATAATACAATTATAAAAGTAAGAGGAATTACAAATATTCCGTACTTTTTTATACTCTCCGTAAGATTATATGTATGAATTGTATTTATGATATAATTCAGGTTGATTAAAAATTTTTTTAAAAATATTATTGAACCAGCTTTTTATATCTTACTCTTTTCGGTTCGACATAACCGTACTTCTTCTTTTTAAATTCTTCATAATCCGAATATCCTCCTTCGAAATATTCTACTGCTGACTCGCCTTCAAAAGATAGTATATGAGTTGCAACTCTGTCCAGAAACCATCTGTCGTGAGAAATAATAACAGCGCATCCGGCGAAGTTTTCCAGACCTTCTTCCAGGGCTCTTAAAGTATTAACATCAATATCATTTGTTGGTTCGTCAAGAAGCAAAACGTTTGCTTCGGATTTTAAAGTAAGAGCAAGATGCAGTCTGTTTCTCTCACCGCCTGAGAGCATGCTTACTTTTTTCCCCTGATCAGCTCCGTTGAAATTAAACCTTGCAACATAAGCTCTCGAGTTGTATTGTTTTCCTTCTATTTCAATAAACTCATTTCCTTCCGAGATAACTTCCCATACAGTTTTTTCAGGATCGATTTCTGCATGCGCCTGATCCACATATCCTATGCTGACTGTCTCCCCTACTTCAAATTTTCCATTGTCCGGCTTTTCCGTACCGAGTATCAGTCTGAACAAAGTCGTCTTACCCGTTCCGTTTGCTCCGATAATACCGACTATGCCTGCAGGCGGAAGCGAGAAATTCAGATTTTCATATAAAAGCTTATCGCCGAATGACTTGCTTACATTTACGGCATCAATAACTTTGTTTCCAAGTCTCGGTCCGTTTGGAATAAAAATTTCAAGCTGCTCTTCTTTCCTTTTAGAATCTTCATTCAGCATTTTATCATAGGCCTGAAGTCTTGCTTTTGATTTCGCCTGTCTCGCTCTCGGAGACATTTTCACCCATTCGAGTTCATGCATTAACGTTTTGCGTCTTTTACTTTCCTGCTTTTCTTCCATTTCAAGACGCTTCGTTTTCTGATCGAGCCAGGAAGAATAATTACCTTCCCATGGTATTCCTTCGCCTCTGTCCAGCTCAAGTATCCAGCCTGCTACATTGTCAAGAAAATATCTGTCGTGAGTAATTGCGATGACTGTTCCTTTATACTGCTGCAAATGCTGCTCAAGCCATTCAATGGATTCCGCATCAAGATGGTTTGTCGGTTCATCAAGTAATAGAATATCCGGTTCTTTAAGAAGAAGTCTGCACAGGGCAACTCTTCTTCTTTCGCCACCTGAAAGATTTTTAACAGGAGTATCTCCGTCCGGAGTTCTCAGTGCATCCATTGCCCTTTCGAGTTTTGCATCAAGTTCCCATCCGTTCATGTGTTCTATCTTTTCCGTTAGTTCTCCCTGTGTTTCTATAAGTTTATTCATCTCATCATCATCCATTGGTTCTGCAAACTTATTATTAACTTCTTCATATTCTTTCAGCACATCCACAACTTCCTGAACGCCTTCCTGTACAATTTCCTTTACAGTCTTAGAATCATCAAGCTCCGGATCCTGTGACAGTAATCCTATGCTGTAATCTTTTGTAAAATGTACTTCACCTTCAAACTTATCCTCTATGCCGGCTATAATTTTTAAAAGCGTGGATTTACCCGAACCGTTTAATCCAATTATGCCGATCTTTGCACCGTAAAAAAATGATAGATATATATTTTTTAAAACCTGTTTCTGAGGCGGATAAGTCTTGCTGACTCCCACCATGGAGAATATTATTTTATTATCTGACAAAATGAATGATTATTATTTAATTTATGTAAATATAACAAATTGTATTAAGAGGTTTTAGTGTAATTTGAGGACAGCGTTAGTTTTAAAAAAAATTTAGCTGTGATTGAGATGATTAATACCGTTTGTATTTATTTCTTAAAGTCTTTACAGCTTCTGTTATACGGGGTCCCGGTCTGAACATTATATCATCATCAATAAAAATAATGTTGCCGGTTTTTACAGCTCCGGAATTGTGCATCTTTTCAGTTATCTCTTTTTCAAATTCAGAATTTTTTGCGGTATTAAGCGTATCAGCTGGAAATATTATCACATCAGGATTTCTTTTCACAACATCTTCGTAATTAATAACAGGATAATCCTGCGATTCACCTGCATATATGTTTTTAAAACCGGATAGCTCTGAAATTTCATTTATAAATGTTTTATCGTTTGTAGTCATCAGAGGATTTACGGCAATCAATATCAATGCTGATACTGAATTTACATCAGAATATGAAACATCCGGAAGCTCTGATGAAATTTTTTTTATCAGCTGATCTGCTCTCTGATTTAATCCTGTAATTTTCCCGATATCACCGATCATTTTATATATACCGTTTAAATCCTTTGCATGACTAAGAAATAATTTGAATCCCATATTTTTTAAAGACTGATACGTCGGATTATTTGAAGACTCAACGTTTATAATAATAAGATCAGGATTAAGAGATGAAATTGTTTCATAGTCCGGACTAAGATAGCTGCCTGTGTTTGTTTTTGTTTTTGCCTGCGAAGGATAATCACAGTATTCTGTAACGCCTGCTAACAATGAATCTGCTCCTAATTCAAAAAACGTCTCCGTTATGTTAGGTCCGAGAGATATTATTCTTTGCGGATGCGAATCAAATTTTACTTCAAGACCTGAATCGTCTTTAACTGTAAATTTAGTATTATTTTCGGAAAGTTTATCGCAGGAAAAAACAAGAAGAGATAAATTAAAAAATAAAATTTTCGTTAGTGCTTTTAATAATCTTTTTCTCCTGTACAAATGAATTAAGTTTTTAATTTTTTCTTTTTGGCTGCCGGGAATAAAACATTATTTAGAATAAGTCTGTAACCAGGCGAATGTTTAAAATTTTCAAGCTCTGTTTTCGGATCACCAACTGCGTGCTGATAATCTTCCGGATCATGTCCTCCGTAAAAAGTAAAAGTACCCTTTCCGTAATTTCCGTGAATGTATCTTACATAATCTGTTCCTTCCTTCATTGCAAGTACTGTAACATTTTTTTTAAGAAGACTTTTCTGAAAGCCGGTGGTCTGACCGAGAAATCCATTGATTACAGAAGTATGACACTGCGTCAGCATTGATGGCACGGGATCAAACTTAGCGGAAAAGTCTACTAACGTAAAATTATCATTAAACTGTCCCATTGATAGAAGCTGGTTTGTAACGTCTATGTTTGAATATTCATATACAAGAGGATTCATGTCAACAGTAAAATTTTCAAAAGCAAGACATTCCGAATAATCAAGCTTGCTGTTTGCCTGCGGATCAGCAGGATCTCCGTCATATATTGATTCGCAAATATCAGTATACTGCGCTGCCAGAGCTATATCATAAGTATCCGTTGCTGAACACATTGTAAAAAGAAAACCTCCGTTTGCTATGTATTCCTTAAGCTTTTTAACAACTGCAAGTTTTAATTTTGATACTTTGTCATAACCGAGCTTTGCCGCCATATCTTCATTGATCTTTTGCTGATTCAAATACCACGGCGCTGATCCGTATGTAGCGAAAAACTTTCCGAACTGTCCGGTAAAATCCTCATGATGAAGATGCAGCCAGTCATAACCTTTTAATTTACCGGACAAAACTTCTTCGTCCCAGAGTTTGTCATAAGGAATTTCAGCGTATTCAAGAACAAGCTGAACAGCATCATCCCAAGGCAGAGCATTCGGCGGAACATAAACTGCTATCCGGGCGACTTTTTCAAGTCTTACCACATCCATGTTATTCTTATCATCTTTTGCTTCAGCATACACTTGTGCTGTCTGAGTGCCTTCAAGAAGTTCATAATAGACTCCTTTGGCATTACATTCTTCCTGCAGCTTTGCAGAATATCCGAACATAAACGAACCGCCTCTGTAATTAAGCAGCCAGTCCACTTCCTTATTACCGAGCAAATGTCTGTAAGCAATTCCGTATGCTTTCAAATGATCGGTCTGCGTGTTTTCCATCGGGATAAGTAATTTTACCTGAGAAAATGCTGCCGGATTAAAAAGGAATGAAATTAGTAGTATTAAAAAAACTTTTATTCTGTTATTATTCACGGTTAAAATTAGTTTTTAAATAATGTTAAATCAATAGAAACGAAACTGTATAATTTAGGTAACACAATTTTATTAATAATGTTTAATTTTTACAGATGATAATTCTTGCTGTAGAAACATCCTGTGATGAAACTTCCGCTTCAGTTCTTGAAAATGATAAAGTGCTTTCAAATATTATTTCTTCCCAGATATCTCATAACCTCTTTGGAGGAGTTGTTCCGGATTTAGCTTCCCGTGAACATTTAAGCAATATTTCATCAATAGTAAATAAATCTTTAATTGAATCCTCTAAGCAGCTTAAAGATATATATGTTATAGCAGCGACCTGCGAACCAGGTTTAATAGGTTCGTTACTGATTGGCATGAATTATTCAAAGGCATTGGCTTTTTCCCTCAGTGTTCCGTTTATACCGGTGAATCATATTCAGGCTCATCTTTATTCTAATTTTCTTAACGGTCAGCAGGCGGATTTTCCATTTATCGGACTTATAGTTTCTGGCGGCCATACATTGCTCATACTTGTTGAGAATTTTTTCCGGCACAGGATAATCGGTTACACACTTGATGATGCAGCGGGCGAAGCTTTTGACAAGACAGCAAAACTTCTCGGTCTCGGATACCCCGGAGGTCACCACATTGACAGACTTTCAAAAACCGGCAACAGTAAATTCCATAAATTCCCGCTGACAATTGTTAAAGATAACAAATATAATTTTTCTTTTTCCGGAATTAAAACATCTGTGCTTTATTATCTCCGGAAAATTAATTTTGAAAATAAAAAATCCGACGCTCTCGTCAGCGACATTGCAGCTTCTTTTCAGGAAGCAGTAACGGAAAGTCTTTTTTATAATACATTAAAAGCCGCGGAAGAATACGGTGTTAAAATTATTTCAGTATCCGGCGGTGTTTCCGCTAACAGCCGTTTAAAGGAAAAATTTGAAAAGCTGAAAGCATCCGGCTATAAAATTTATTTCCCTAAACCGGAATATGCGTCGGATAATGCTGCAATGATCGGTCTTACGGGATATTTAAAGTATATTCATTCGAAAGATAAAAATGAATTCAGTTCAGATTCATTTAATCATTTAGCAAAGCCAAGACTCGACTATGAAAACTTCTGAATTCAGAAATTTTATTGCCATAGCATTCATTATGATATCTGCACTTACTATTACAGGATGCAATGAATTAAGTCAGGGTATTCAGAGACAAAAATTTGAATTTCTTTACCGCATAAATACTGAAGCAACTTTATTAAAAGATTATACAAACGGTATTAATAAAACTGAAGATCTGGATTCTTTTGAAAGAAGATTATACAAATTTAATTCTGAATTATTGAAGATAAATACAATTGACGGGTATGAAGAATCAAAACAAATCAAGCAAAATCTGATAACCTTAGTGGAAGATAATATAACTTCTGTAAATACTTTAAAAATGAAACAGTATCCTCCGGGTCAAAATATCAGGCAGGAATATGAAGTGCTGATAATGAAAGAAAAAATTGTTGACTTTCTTGACAAACTGAATGATGAAATTGTTAAAACCGGAAAAGAGTAACTTTATTTAAGAATAACAAGCTTCTTTACTTCTGATTCCAGATTTTCGGAACCGGTAACAAATAATTTATAAAGATATGTACCGTTTGCAATCAGATCACCGTCATTATCTTTCCCGTCCCAGCTGACCGTATTAAAACCAAAAGTCAGAGGTATCTCTATTTCTCTTATCATCTTTCCGGAGACAGTATATATTTTAATTTTGCCGTTACCGGGATTTTCGAAACCGGTAAGATCAAAAATGAAATTCGTTTCTGTTTTCATCGGATTGGGATAATTATAAAGTTCACCTATTGAATACAGATCACTCACATTCAAGGTAACACTTGCAGTATCTGAATTACCGTCCTGATCTCCTGTGATTATAATCAAAGTATTCTTACCTTTATTCAGTGCGGGATGAAACATCATTTCGTTTTTAAAACCGATAATCCTTTCTGCGTTTTTGACAACACTATTGAAATCTTTTGTATTTTTATCTGCAATTGTCCTTTCACTTACATTAACTCCGTTAATCAGAATTTCCTTAAGACTAATTGCAGCATCCGAATTTGCAAGGTTAGGATCAGTGTTCAAAGTTACTTTGATTTCAGGATTCAGACTGACGTTATCTTCGTTTTGAATTTTCTTTCCGTCACTGAAAATTTCTATTCCGGCTATTGACGATGACCGGACAGTCAGAAGGTCGAAGTAAACATAATTATTATATGTAAACGCTTCGGTATAATTTCCTTTCGGAAGTATTTCAATAAAAAAAGTAATGTATTCCGAAGTGTTTCTTAATACCGGAATTCTGAATTTTGATTCATGAATAACAGAATTATTTTTCGGAAGCGCATTATTGATAGTATCGGATCTAAGAAATAAATTTTCTGAATTTTTCAACATGTAAACATTTGAAATATATCCCTGTAAATTAATATCACCCTCATTATAAATTTTAAATCTTACCTTGACATCCTTTCCGGATACAGCAGCAGAATCAGATATCCAGAGATCATCCAGCTCAGCTGCAATTTCTGCAGGGTTAGTATAATTCACTTTAAATGAAGTAAGTACCGGAGACTTATTTCCGGTAAGAGTATCGATTGAGTATTTACCTTTGAAATTTAATACCGGATATTGAAATGCATTTATAAAAGAAAGATCGGTGTTGGAATTTGAAGATACATTTTGTAAAATCAAATCTGTGTTTCCGTCAGACTTAACGCCATAAACATCATATAAGATTTTGTTTGAAGGCAACAGAATATTATTCCATGAAAAATTCTGCCATTTGTTAGCGGGTCCAATGCTGAATTCAGAATATCCGTAAGTCCATTTGAATTTTTTACTCAAAGTAGATTCTGATTCAACCCAGCTGCTTATATATCTGTTCAATGTTTCGGAAACATCCGTCTGCTGCGCGCCAAGATATCCTATAAAGCTCCATGTGTCAAAAAATCCAATTCTGAAATTAGAAACTTTTGTACTGCCGAACTGCGCAAACTTATTGATCGTGTTAGTATTTAAAAGGAATGTACCGGCTACGTAAGCTGCATTCAGACCCATAAGATAATGAGTTGTATCAAATGTATTCAAGAAATTCAGTATAGAATCTGAAGATGACGAAAATGTCATTTTAAAATTTTTATGCTGCAAAATCTTACCGTCAACCTTTCTTACTTTAAGGAGATTTAAACCTGAATTCCCGCCGGCATCCATATGAATGCTTTTATTCATAACGGAGAAATAAGATGCCTCGGCGCCGTTTGTGCCGAGTGACCGGACATAAAGAGTTCCGGGAAATTCAGTTATCTTAACTCCGTTTGAATTATTTTCAGTATTGTATGAAGTATTAGAAAGTTCATACGGCTGAAACTGCTGCGGATTTATTTTATAAATTGTTGTAAGTGTATCTGACGGACTGTCTTCAGTTTTATCTGAGAAAGAAATAAGAGGATTATATTTAAACATCTGAACAGCAGACCATCCGCTGCTGTCTCCGTCTATTATTGAATTAGTTCTCCAGTAATAAAGTTTTGAAGTATCCTTTACCGGAAGAAGGGTTTTGAATTTCGTAATAACTCCCTGAGGAGCATTGTTCACAAAGATCTGTCTGACAGGAGAGTTAAAATTTTGAGTAGTATCAGTCTGAAGTATCAGTGTTATTCCTTTACCGTTTTTATCAATAAACGGATTCATACCGGCATACTCAATGCTGTCTTTATTTACAACGGAATTATGCACGGGTTTGTATGGTACGAATGAAAAATTTTTCACATCAATTTCAAAAATCAGAGTATTATCATTTTTATTTTCATTTGGAGAAGAATTATAAAGATCCAGAATTACTTTTGCTTCATATCTTCCTTTAGAATTCAGTTTAAAATTATAAGAGATAGAATCCTTTGATGAAAAATTTCTTATAACCGTATCTTTAAAATAATACTTAGCGAAATTCTTTGACACAACCAGTCTGACCGATGCGGAATCTGAATTTAAACCGACATTCTGCGGAAATATTTTCAGATTAATTGGTTCATTTATTGAAGGATTTTTATTTGAAAGTGTATAATCATTTTCTGTAATAGATAACTCAGGATATGAAGGCAGCTGAAATTTCAAAGCAGGATCGCCCATAAGCGTATAGCAATTGACAGTATGTCTGATTGAAAAACTAAGCGAATCGTTTTTTATTGAATTCATCGCATAAGAGATCATATCTCCGACTCTTCTGACAGTATCTTTAGCAAATGATTTATAGAATAAAGAATTTATCAGCGAACCTGAATAAACGAATCCCCATCCTGAAGTAGCAAAGAAAGTTACTGCGCCTGTATTATTCATTTTCATAAACCGCTCACCGAAGGATCTGAAATTCGGCTCGCCGACTTTTCCTGTATAACAGGTCATACTTAATATCACCGGAAACTTCCCGTGGTTGCTTAATATTTCAGGATCATGCAGTGCTATTTCCCAGTCCTGACTTCCGGCATGTCCCATGAAATTAACTGTGAGCGTTCCTCTGTTTATCTGATTTTTTATTGAATCCGAATAATTAAAAGTTTCGGCACCGTTAAGATCATTTCTCAGTATTCTAACCGGATTGCCTTTGACCGGATTTGTAAGAATATATGGATTTATTAACGAGTCATTATTTAAAGCAAGGAAAAGCTGTTGTTCTGCCTGATTGACGCCGCCTCCTATAAATGTAAAATCCTTCCACCACTTTTGCGGCGGCTGTGTTTCATATGTGATAATGTTATTCACCATATTCTGCGCCTCTGAAACAGTCAGCGCTGGCAGTCTTCCCAATGATATCTGATTATAGAAAATAAAATTATTTAAAAAAACATTTGAATAAAAATTATCAGTAGAAGGATTGCCTTTGACCGGTATCAGATTTTCACGATAGACAGTTGCATCAGAATTTTTTTTAGGGTCAAGCGAACCTCTTCCAAAGAGACATACATATTTAACTCTCGGCTGCTGCCAGTTATAATAAACATGTCTGTTAAAATTTCTGATTGCGTCCGGACTTTCAATTCCGAAATTAAATATATCATATATATCTTTAATCTCGGCTTTTTTTACCCTAAAATTATCATAAGTCTCACGGTGATTCTGAAGCTGTAACACCTGAGATTCAAAAAGCTTATTGTAGATTATCAGATAATCAGCACCGTTTACCGATGATACAAGATCAGGCACCTGTCTCTGAATAATTCTGAAAGGTTTTTTAGAAATTATTTTGTTTGAGATCTCTATCTTTGAATTTTGCTTTGCGGAAAAGATTAATGTATCAGCGGAATTTGAAAATGATGTAATTCTGATGTTGTTTTTTACATCATAAATAAACGTCTGATTACCTGGATTAAAACCGGTTATTTTTATTTTCTTAGAAGTAGAATCCTCTCCTGCAAGATTTAGAACAGAAATATTATTTCTGAATTTTAATACTTTCGGATACTTAAACTCAAACAAATCAAGAAACATAGTTCCGGAAAAACCGCCTGTTGAAGTATATGTTGCAGTTACATTGTTAACGGAAGTTTCAGAGAGTAATGCAGATGAGAATGTGACAGCAGTATCAACTCTGCCGAAATCATTTCTTACAAAATCAGCCACTACATTCCCGTTCACCTTGATTTGTAGATTATGTTCATTTGTCACAGTAAAGCTTGCGCTTTGCGGATAAGCAAATACTCTTAATGAAACAGTAGGCTGATTTTTATTTAGCAGAGGGATAGAAAATGTATCTGAAACAGATTGACCGTTGTATAATAAACTCCAGTACCAGGATTCTCCGAGATACCTTTCATTAGTAAAATTACCAAAATCATTTCCGCTCGTCGCCTGACCTATCCAGTAAATTTTGTCCTTTTCAAGATGCAGAGGTTCAGATGAATAATCCTGAAGATAGTTTGAAGGCGCTGAATAGGAGGAGTTTAACATTCTGATACCATTCGCACCGCCCCAGTCTATCCAATAAACATTTGTATCTGAGTAAAGGTCAAAGCGTTCATTTGTAAAGTAAACAATCTGATTATCCTGATTATAGACATTGGAAATTCCGCCGTAATTTCTTGTTCCGTAAAAATCTACGTAATCAGAATCATTAAAGAAACCATCTGACTCCCCTCTTACATATACCGGAATCTGATTTCCGCGGTTAAAAACTTTTAAAGTCCTCGGATCAATTGCAGAAGTACTTACTCCGGCATTTTCAAAATCAGCTTTACTGATCCTGTGAATACCGTCATCGGCTATAAATAATTTCAGATAAGTTTTGTTAGGTGTTATCCAGTTGTAGTCCTGTGAGAAAAGAAAATCAAAAGTGCTGATGTTAATTAATAGTATAAGAAGAAATTTAGTCAGATTCATAAATTTGGGTTGACTTAAAGTTAATTACGGTAGGAAATTAAATACTCACCTCCTCAGAAAATTTCAATTAAATACTTTAAGAAAAATACAAAATATATATTAAAATTAAACTGCTTATTAATTTGAAAATTGATTAATACTATTTTTTAAATTAAAAATATTTAGAACTGATATTAAAAAAACTCAATCACTTTATCAAAGAAATTTTAATTGATCTTCGAATTCCGCTGAAGCTCATAGTGCAGAAATATATACCGCTGCTCAGAGCTGAAGCATTATAATTTAATTCATAAGAACCTGCAGTTCTGAATTCATTCAAAATCTCTGAAACAAAAGCACCTTTAGAATCATACAGTTCAAGTTTAACAATACCGGATTTTGGAATATCAAACTTTAAAGAAGTTACCGGATTAAACGGATTTGGAAAATTCTGATAAAGATTAAATTCTTCGGGAATATTAGTTTTTATATTTGTAAAATTTGTAAGATTGGTGGCTCTTATTACAAACAATCCGTTTGAAATATCTGAAGCGATGATTTTTCCTGACGGCAATAAATAAACCGCCCAGCATCCTTCAAACTGTGTGGAATTATCCTGAGGTCTAGTATCGTACCATGCTGATTCAACAGGATTAACCGGATCAGTAATATCTAAAATTCTGACACCGGCTGTATAATGAGCTAATATTGCATAGTTGCCGTAAATTTCAACATTATGTGTAACTGAAGTAGTTATTCCCGTTGGCTGCCAGCTCCTTATATATGTAATATCCTCAAGATCTTCAATATTATAAATTTCAAGAACTCCCGGATCTTCGTTTTCGTGAGTCACAAATAAATATTTTCTGTCATCAGTAATAGCGCAGTTATGCGGAAATCCCTGCAATGTGGAAAAATTTCTGATCTCATGAGGATTGTCCTTGTCGCCGGAATTAATAATTGAAACTCTTTGATTAAGAATATTGCAAGTCCAGATAGTATCATTATTAATCCTGCAGTCGTGCACATATCGTTCAGAATTAAATCCTCTTCTGACAGGATTTACCGGATCAGTGACATCAACAATCTGCACACCTCCGTTTGGACTGGCGTTTCCTCCGCTCAGATAAAGATAAGGACCGGACTGTGAAATTGCGTGTGTGTAAGTATAACCGCTGTAAGACCATGTCCTTACAAGTCTTATGGAATCCGGAAGATATTGCAGATCTATGATCTGAAGCCTGCTGTTTGTACCTTCAGAAACGACATACGCATAGTGAGAATAAGTTTTCACTTCTCTCCAGGCGCTGACCGGACCGGGAATAAATCCAACTTCATAAATATTCGCAGAATCTGTTACATTAACCACTGATGTGCCATTACTGCATCCGAGAACAGCATACTCTCTTCCCTCACCGTCCACATATCCCCAAAGACCTGAATATGAAGGATGAATATTTAAATTTGCTATCAGATAAGTATTATGATTTGGAAGCTGCGCAAAAACTCCGCTGCCGATAATTAAAAAAGAAATCAGGAAGTAGAATTTTTTCATGGGGATTAAATTTATTTTGAATCTGAACAACTAACATTTAAAAAAAATCCCTGCCTGAATTGACAGACAGGGATTTATGAAAATTAAAAAATGTGAATTATTTTACTAAAGCCATTTTTCTTATCTTAACTGTTGATTCATTATTTGAATTAAGCTCAAGCTTGTAGAAATAAACACCGCTTGCAAGGTTAGATCCGTTAAAATCAACTGTATAGTAACCTGTGGTTTTATATCCGTTTGAAAGTACAGCAACTTCTTTACCGCTGTTATCAAACACAGTCAGCTTAACAATTCCGTCAGTCGGAATTTCAAAACTGATTCTTGTGGATGGGTTAAACGGATTCGGATAGTTCTGCATTAATTCAAATCTTGTAGGTACGCCGATCACTACATCTGAATTCAGATTATGATATTCAAAATTACCATTGAAATCTATCTGTTTCAGTCTGTATGTATAAATTCCTGCGTTCAGACTTCTGTCTGTAAATGAATAAGAATTAGAAACAGTTGAATTACCGTGACCTTCTACGTTTCCTACAGTACTCCATTCTGAAAGATTTCCGTTATTGTAAACAGCTCTTTCAATATTGAAACCTGAATTATTTGTTTCAGAAGAAGTGGACCACTGTAATGTTACATCATTTCCGATTACAGTTGAAGCGAATGATGATAATTCTACAGGCAGCGCGATATCAAATGAATAAGTACAGAGTGTCTGAGCACCGCATGCATCGGTAGCAACAAATGAAACGATGTAAACACCTGCCTGAGCTACCCAGTTGAATGTACTGCTAACAGGATTTCCAACTAACGGCAATACAGGATTCATTGTAGCACCCGGAGGCAGACCGATAGCATTTAAAGTAATGTCACCGGGATCAGCGTCTGAAGCATTTACTGTGAAGGAAATCGGAGTTCCCGGAACTTCACTGAATACAGTACCGCAAGTTGGTGTTGGTGCATTAAATACAGGAAGATTTGGATTTACGCATTGCGGAGCTATTAAAATCAGGAAGTCAACTGCAACTATTGTTCTGAGAATAGTCGGATCAGTAGCATCTCTGTCTTCGATAATTACCTGACAGGAATATAATCCGCCTAAAACAGCACCTGTTGTATTCCATGTTACAACACCTGTTAAGTTATCAATTGATGCAGGGAAACCGCCGGCTGACGGTGGGTTTTGCGATACGCTACCCATTTCAACCAATGTTGCGAATCTCCATCTTAAAGTTGTATTCGGATCAGGATCGATAGCAGGAACATTAAAAGAAGATGCAACGCCCTGAACTAAATTAACTATAACAGGAAGAGTAGAAACCGGTGAAGCGTTTGAGTTTGAAACATCAACGGTTGTTGATACTCTGTAACTTTGGTTTGGATTGTTAATTTCAACACCTGTTCTGCAGCATGTATTTATCTCAGCTAAATACGGACCGCCGGCTGCATAAACTTTAGTGATTGATTCTTTAGAATCATCACCCGGCTGAAGCGCTCTGGCGAGGAGCCAGTCGTTAGCCGCGTCAATGGAAATAACTCTGAATCTTAATGTTGGAGTTGAAGATGCATCACCGAAAATCAGATTAGTTGCTCCGACATTTTCTGTAATAACAGATCCTACTACAGGCGCACCGTAACCGCTTCTTCTGAAAGCGCAGGTTAAGGTGAACGTTACTTCATTATTGTTTTGCGGATTCTTTGTGTAGGTAAGATGTCCGTAACGGAAGTGTGAAGCGGAAGCTTCGTTGGTGATAAAAACATTGAGTAAAACGACTGCAATAATTGCAGCAAAACTGATTGAAAATTTTTCCAGAATTTTCATTGTGTCTCCTTTGGGTTAAGTTAGTAATGTTTTTTAAATAAATATGAGCTAAGTACAGTTTGTATATCCTTATTTAAATTTTATTATCTAATCAATATCAGATGCCGGAGAAATTATTTTTTTTAAAAAATAATTTTTTGGAAACAAATTTACTCTTACATAATAAATTTTTCTCCTACAAAGTTATACATTTTAAGTTAAACAGTCAATAAGTTTGAAATTTTTTATTTTATGAATATGTATACAATTAAAAATCTATATTTAAATAAATAATTTATTATTTTTGTTAAAATCAAATTCAACTGTATGAAAAATTTATATTACAAGATTTTACATTTCATATTTTTTCTTGTTTTCTGTCTAACGTCAAATTTTTGCTATTCGCAGTTAACAGAACAGTGGCTTCACAGATATACCGGACCCGAATCAAGCACAGATACGCCTTCAGATATTTATATAGACGCTGCCGGTGATTTTTATATGACCGGAAAAAGTATTCTCAGCGGCGGATTCTCTGATGTAATAACCGTAAAATTCAAAGCTGACGGAACAAGGCAATGGATAGCAAACTATAACGGAACAGGAAATCAGAATGATGCAGGAAACAGTGTTGTCCGGGATAATTCGGGCAATACATATATCACAGGTTATGCAAGAGTAAGCGGAGGACAGAATGATTTGATCATTATAAAATATAATTCGGCAGGAATTGAACAATGGGTTAAAACGTATAACGGTACGGGAAATTTTGATGACAACGGAATAAAAATTTTATTTGACGGACAGAACGCGATATATACAGCAGGTTACAGCTTTGGCAGCGGGACAGGGTATGATTTTATTTTATTAAAGTATGATCTTAGCGGAGCTTTTATCTGGGGAAAAAGATGGAACGGAGTTTCAAACTCCGATGATTATCTGAAGTCAGCGGCAATTACTGCTGATGGAAATATTGTGCTTGCCGGACATTCATATAAAACAGGCGAATCAAATAATTATGCCGTAATAAAATATAACAGTGCGGGAGATTTTCTCTGGGAGAAATTTTATAACGGACCTATATCAGCTGATGATCAGATCACAGATCTTGAAACAGATAATGCAGGTAATTTATTTTTATGCGGAAAAAGCGAAGGAGGCGTCGGAGCCGGTTATGATTATGCAGTAGTAAAGTTAAATTCCAACGGTGATCAGCAGTGGGTTTACAGATACAACGGCGTCTCGCAAAGTGATGACGTCGCCACAGGAATATCTCTCGATGCAGGCGGAAATGTATTTATTACTGGTTTTAGTTATTCTGCTTCTGCTTATTATGACTTTGCGACTATAAAATTAAATCCTTCAGGTACGCAGCAATGGGTGAGGTTATATAACGGCAATCAAAATTATTTTGACAAAGCAGTCGGAATAAAAGCTGATATTAACGGAGATGCAGCAGTTACCGGAAATTCAATAAGACTTTCGGACGGGACGAGTGATGTCGTTACTGTAAAATACAGTTCTGCAGGAGATGTACTCTGGATCAAACAATACAACGGTCCCGGAGATCTTGATGACATACCTACGGGAATTGATGCGGATGCCAAAGGTAACTTTTTTGTAACTGCACAGAGTTACAGTTATTTTTTCAGTCTGTGCGGCACCAGTGATTATCTTTCCATAAAATATACACCGGAAGGCAATTCTGTTTTTGAAACGAGATATGACGGTCAGGGCAGCGGTCCAGATGAATCAGTTGCATTCGATACGGATGCATCCGGAAATCTGTATGTAACAGGTCTGAGTTTTCAGACCTTTTCAGAACTTGATTATGCAGTAATAAAATACAATCCTTCCGGAGTTCCGCTTTGGGTTTCTAGGTATGACAGTGAAGGATTTAATGATATTCCTTCAGGGATAGAAGCAGATGATGCAGGAAACACATATATCGCGGGCAGCAGTGAAAGCAATTCCGGTTTTGATATCTCAGTGATCAAATATAATACGGATGGTTTTTTACAGTGGGAAAGGAAAACAAACGGTAGCGCGGGAGGAGATGATTATTCCACAGGTATTACAAGGGATGCGTCCGGAAATATAATTGTTACGGGTCATTTACTTCAAAGCGGCAGCGGATATGATATTACAACTATTAAATATAACAGCGCAGGAGTGCAGCAATGGATTAGATATTATAACGGTCCTGCTAACGGAAATGACTATTCAAAAAAAATTACATCTGATGATCTTGGTAATGTGTATGTTACAGGAAAAAGTCCGGGCACAGGTACCGGAGATGATATTGTAATCATTAAATACAGCAGTTCAGGTAATCAGGTTTGGGCTGTAAGATACAATAACACTTCCGCAAACAGCGGCGACATTCCTGAAGATATTACAATTGATAAGTCCGAAAATTTATATGTATGCGGAAAAACAAATACTGTTGTAAACGGATATGATATGTTATTATTGAAATACAATTCATCAGGAGTTAAACTTTGGGAAAGGACGCAAAACGGTTCAGCTTCTTCCGACGACGAAGCTTCAGCTTTGTCTGTAGATTCTGAAGGAAATGCAGTAATATCAGGCAGTTTAAATAATATTATTACAGGAAAAGATATGACAATTTTAAAATATGATATGAACGGAAATTTAATCTGGAACAGAAGTATTAACGGAACTTCCAATGCAGAAGATCATGCGGTCGATTCCAAAATTGACGGAGCGGGATTTATATATGTAACGGGTTACTGTACGGATAATATTTCAGGACTTAATTTCTGCACAATAAAATATTCAGACAGCGGAATGAAAGTTTGGGAAAAGAAATACAATTATTCAGATAACGATTCTGACAAAGCAGCTGCTGTCCTGGTTGATAATTCCGGCAGCATATTTGTTACAGGTTCGAGTAAAGGATTGGGAGGAGGATTAGATTTTGTAACAATGAAATATCTGCAAAGCTTTACACTTGATCTTAAATTACTAATCGAAGGGTATTACAATGGTGTTTCAAATATAAATACAGAAGATACAATAAAAGTATATTTAAGAAACGGAAGTTCACCATACAACATTTCAGATTCTTCATTATCGGTTTCAGATGTAAACGGAAACTGTATATTTTATTTTGATAATATTCAGAACGGACAGAACTATTATATTGTAGTTGATCACAGAAATTCTCTTGAAACCTGGAGTAGCTCCGCGCTGCAGTTTACCGCATCCGGACTGATTTATGATTTTACAAATGCATTTACGAAAGCATACGGCAATAACTTAACTCTTCAAGGCAGTCGTTATTGCGTTTATACTGGTGATGCAAATAAAGATAATGTAATTGATGTTTCGGATCTTGGATTAATAGACAATGCCGGTTTTAATTTTAAAAGCGGATATGTAACTGAGGATGTAAACGGAGACGGGGTTGTAGATCTGACAGATCTGGGAATTACGGATAATAATTCCGGAAACTTTATTTCGACCATCAGACCATAGATTATATAAAAGAATACAATCTGAATGTAAGAAAGAAACCCGGCACATTTACAGTTTTTTTAGTATGAATAAATTTCACAATCGGATGTCACAGTAGATTTCAGATTTACAGCGGCAGCAAAACCTGACAGGTTTATAAGATAAACTATAATATTTCGGTATAAATTTTAAACCTGTCAGGTTTAGCATTTCTGCCAACCGAAAATTATATCTGCAGATCAAATTCATAATCTTAATCTCTTTAAGAATAATTCCTTATTACTACTTTATATTTATTTTAAAAGCTGAAGCGGATATCGCATTGTATTTGAGATAAGCAGTGTTAACTAAACCTGACAGGTTTGGGAATATTCAGATTATGATATATACTAACTTTACAAACCTGTCAGGTTTTGCACAACAAACCTGCAGGCATTGTTTGTAAATTACTTTCGTTTATATAAAATCCATTAAATATATAATTCTCTTATTTTATTTCTATATTATTTTTTGCTAAAAAAAAAGCCGGACTTTTCAGCCCGGCTTTATAATTTCTAAAGCTAATTATATTTTACTTCAGCAATGTCATTTTCATTACTTTGTTCATGCCGTTGTATTCGATTTTATAGAAATAAATTCCGCTTGACAGATCAGTTGCATTGAAATTTACCGAATAGTAACCGGCTGTTTTCACTTCATCCGTAAGCACAGCTATTTCCTTACCGCTGTTGTCATAGATAGCAAGTTTTACTTTACCGTCAGCAGGTATCTGATAATCGATTTTAGTGGACGGATTGAACGGATTCGGATAATTCTGAGCAATTGAGAATTTCTCCGGTACTCCGACTATAACTTCATTGCTTAGATTATAATATTCAAATGAACCGTTATAATCTATCTGTTTCAGTCTGTAATTATATGTACCTGAGTTTACTCCCCTGTCAGTAAATTCATAATTCTTTATTTCATTGGTTGTTCCGTTACCTGTTACGTTTCCTACTTTTGTCCAAGCGCCGTTGACGGATCTTTCAATGTCAAAACCGGCATTATTTATCTCTTCGGTAGTTGACCATTTCAGACTGACATTGTTTCCTGAAACTGTAGAAGTAAATGATGCAAGTTCAACAGGAAGCGGATCTTCCCAAAGCTTGTAAGCCGTATCAGATCTTCCGGATGTTCCGATTGTTGCGAATATTGTATCTCTTCCGGGATTTGTTCCTGTATAGCAGAAGGAAATTTGTCCGTTACCATTGGTGTTTCCTGCAAAATTCTGTGGAGCGTTTACGCCTCTTACTACAAAGATCACATTTACATTTGCCTGAAGTACACCAAACTGATCAGTAACAGTAGCTGTTACGCAATGCTGTGTATTTATAGGATTAATTGAATTTTTAGGTGCAACAGCAATATTTAAAACTGTAGCTGCAGTAATTTCGCCTGCTACTGCAAGTCCGAACACTGTACTGCTTGAAGTTCCGGTATTATAAGTTGTAATCACATTTCCGGTAGCTATATCAATTCTGTAAACATTGGATGAAGTAAAATCAGCACTCCAGAATGATGTGCCGTCCGGATCAAGATTTAGTGCAAACCAGCTGTTTTCACCGGCTACGTCATAAGTCTGAACTACTGTGCCTGCTGCGTTTAATCTTAAAATATTTACTCCCATAGCAACAAGTACGTCACCGTTTAATCTGATTCTTAATGCAAAAGCAGTTCCTGTAAGACCGTTTGCAAAATCTGCTCCTGCTACATTGGTACAGATATTATGTGTTCCGATAAAATTACCTTCGGTAGTTCTTATCATAGTGCACTGATCCGGCTGAAGATCCATAAAGTCAACTCTTCCGCCGTAAGAAGTCGAAATAAAATTACCGTTGTAATCAAATTTTCTGATTCCGTTTCCGAGACTTCCTACATAAGCATTCCATTGATTATCAAAGACTATTGATTCTGGAGTGCTGTATCCTGATCCGAAAGTTCCCTGCAGTACGCCGAATTTGTCGAATACAGAAACAGAGTTGTTTGAAAAGTTTGTAACATAAAGCTTGTTAGCGGAATCAAGAGCCATTCCTGTTGTAAAACCGCCGAGAGTTGTATTCAGTGTCTGAACCAAAGTTCCGTTTGGTCTTCTCCACTGAACCTGTCCGTTTGCAACAGCGACAAAAACGTCGCCTGTCTGAAACTGAGCTTTTATTTGTTCAACCGGTAATATCATCATGGCGAACATAAAAGCAAATATTACTTTTGTAAACTTACCCATTTTAATTCCCTTTCAAATAGTTAGTTTTTAAATGTTTATAAAAATATAGCTTTGTTAGTCAATACCCTTATTATTATGAATATTATTTAATTTTTTATAAATGTTAAGTGTATAAGAAATAAAAGGCGTGTAAGATTTTTGGAAGTAGCTCATAACAATGTAAAATTTATTCAGATAGTTTGTCTAATTAATTATGACAGAGGTTAAATTCAAATTGCTTCTTTTTGCAACTTAAATATTTATTATTCTTTAAGCAAGATTAAAAATAAATATCAAAAAAAAAAATAATAATGGTATAAATTAAAATTTAGTACATAATAAATTTTAAAAATTTTAACTTTTATATAACACGCTCTTTATATATTTTTGTATTAAATCAACAGTTCCTGTACTTTATTTATTCAATCTCAAACCATTGATCTATGACTAATGAATTACTGATTTTATTTTTTATAGTTGGAATTGTTATGGTTGCAGGAGGTATGATAATATCTCATATCATTGCGCCAACTTCAGTGAATGCAGTAAAGGAGGAAACTTATGAATGCGGAATTCCAACCAAAGGCACTTCCAAAATTCAGTTTAAAGTCGGATATTATCTCTTCGCAATTCTTTTTTTAATTTTTGACGTCGAAACAATTTTCATGGTACCGTGGGCTGTTGTTATGCGTGAGCTTGGATTAATCGCATTCATTGAAATATTGATTTTTTTATTTATAGTAATTCTTGGATTGCTTTATGCATATAAGAAAAAAGCATTGGTATGGGAATAGAAAATAAGACATTATCAGACATGAAGGATTTTCCCGGAACTGTAACGCCTACTCCGGGCGGTAATATTGTAGTTACTACTATAGACGGGATTATAAACTGGTCGCGTGCAAATTCATTATGGCCTTTGGTATTCGGCACCAGCTGCTGCGCTATTGAAATGATGGCCACAGGAGCTTCGAGACATGACTGGTCAAGATTCGGCACCGAAGTTGCGCGCGCAACTCCGAGACAGGCAGATCTTATTGTAATTGCGGGAACGATTGTAAATAAAATGGCTCCGGTTTTGAAACGCCTCTACGATCAGATGGCAGATCCGAAATATGTTATTGCAATGGGCGCATGCGCAATTTCAGGAGGACCTTTTTATTATAATTCATATTCTGTTGTAAAAGGCGCGGATCATGTCATTCCTGTCGATGTATATGTACCCGGCTGTCCGCCGAGACCTGAAGCATTGCTGTACGGCATTATGCAGCTTCAGGAAAAAATCAAAAAGGAATCAGTATTGGTTAAAACTGACAGAGCGAAAGATTATGATAACTAAATTTTTTAAAAACTTGCTTTGGATAATGAGAATTTAAAAAATATTATAAACTCAGTAATTACTGATTGCGAATTTTCCGGTGATGAAACCCAGTTTTTAAATGTAATTGTAAAACCGGAAGACTTCCGTAAGCTTGCAGAATTTTTAAGAAAGAATTCTGAAACACATATGGATTATTTATTCTGTTTGACTGCAGTCGACTGGATAACACATTTATTTACAGTATATCACCTTACTTCATCAATAAATAATATTACCGTAGTTATTAAAGTAAAGATCACTGACAGAGAAAATCCGGTCGTTGATACTGTCTGTGATTTATGGAAGACAGCGGAATTTCATGAAAGAGAAGTATATGATCTGTTCGGAATAAAATTTAAAAACCATCCCGATCTTCGAAGAATTCTACTCGAGGATGACTGGGTTGGGTTTCCGTTAAGAAAAGATTATAAAGACGAAGTAAATATCGTTGAATTATGACAGAGCAGGAGTTAATTACTAATATTGAAACTGTACCGGAAACTCAGGAATATTTTATTAATATGGGTCCGCAGCATCCTTCCACTCACGGAGTTCTTAGATTACTGCTGACACTCGACGGTGAAATTATTAAAAAAATCGAACCGCATCTCGGTTATATTCACAGATCAATCGAGAAAATGTGCGAGAAGGATTCCTATCAGCAGATCGTTCATCTCACCGACAGAATGGATTACCTTTCATGTCATATTAACAATGAAGCTGTATGTCTGTGCGTGGAGAAAGGTCTTCAGCTTGAAGTTCCGGAAAGAGTAAAAGTGATAAGAACAATTATTTCAGAGCTTACACGTCTTTCATCACATCAGCTATGGTGGGGTGTTATGGGAATGGATCTCGGCGCAATCACTACTTTCTTATACGGGTTCAGAGACAGAGAACTAATCACTGATATTTTTGAAGAAACCTGCGGAGCAAGACTTACTATGAATTATAATGTTCCCGGAGGAGTGATGTTTGATATTCATCCTAATTTTCAAAAAAGAACTAAAGATTTTATTACATACTTCAGAAAGAAACTTCCTGAGTATGATGAACTGCTGACAGGCAATGTAATTTTTACCGAACGGACCAAAGACATTGGTTACCTTTCAAAAGATGACGCAATCTCTTTCGGCGTAACAGGACCTTCCGGCAGAGCATCAGGATTTGCCTGTGATGTGAGAAAACGTTTTCCTTATTCTGCATATGACAGGGTTCAGTTTGAAGAAATTGTTTATACCGAAGGTGACTGTTTTGCAAGATACAAAGCAAGAATTGCCGAGATGTGGGAATCAATGAAAATTATTGAGCAGCTGATTGACAACATTCCCGAAGGTGAACATAAAGCAAAAACAAAAGCTGTTATAAAACTTCCTGAAGGTGAATACTATCAGAGAGTTGAAACAGCCCGCGGAGAGCTCGGAGTTTATATTGTAAGCGACAATAAAAAAAGTCCTTACAGAGTGAAATTCCGTTCTCCGGGTTTTTCAAATCTCTCTGCGCTTGATACAATGGCAAGAGGAAATAAAATTGCAGATCTCGTTGCGACTATGTCAACTCTTGATTTGGTAATACCTGACATAGACAGATAAAATAACTTAAATGAATTTTAACATATACGATTTTACAGATTTTGTTAATTCAATCAACGTCTGGCTGAATACTGTCTTTCCGCCTGCAGCCGCTGACATAGCCGGTTTTGTTATTATCGGAATTTGCTTCCTTACATTCATTACTCTTCTCGGTTTATCACTTGTTTATATAGAAAGAAAAGTCTGCGCTTTTTTTCAGCAAAGACTGGGTCCAATGAGAGTCGGTTTCTGGGGAACCGCACAGACCATTGCTGATATTATCAAACTAATTTTCAAAGAACCGCTTGTCTCAAAAGGATCTGATAAATTTCTTTTCAATCTTGCTGCGTTTATTGTTATAATTGCGCCATTTATGGCTATAGCCGCTGTACCCTTTGCAAAAGGACTTCATGTACTTGACTTCGATATCGGATTGTTTTTTATAACTGCAGTTTCATCAATCGGAGTTACCGGAATTCTGCTTGCAGGCTGGTCAAGCAATAATAAGTATTCACTTATCGGCGCAATGAGAAGCGGCGCGCAGATCGTGAGTTATGAATTATCCGTAATACTTTCCCTGTTAACAATTATTATTTTAACAGGCAGTCTTCAGCTCTCTGTGATTGTAGAAAGTCAGCGCGACGGCTGGTGGATATTCAAAGGTAACATACCTGCGGTTATTGCTTTTTTTATATTCATCATTGCCAGCACTGCTGAATCAAACCGCGGACCTTTTGATATGGCTGAAGCTGAATCGGAACTCACAGCCGGATTTCACACTGAATATTCAGGAATTAAGTTTGCATACTTCTTTCTCGCAGAGTATATAAATCTTTTTATAATAGCTGCTGTCGGAGCAACAGTCTTCTTCGGCGGATGGATGCCGCTGCATATTGGAAATTTCGAATTCTTCAATAATATTATGGACTTCATTCCGCCGATAATCTGGTTCTTCGGAAAAATTGCCGCAATAATTTTTCTAATAATGTGGTTCAAGTGGACTTTTCCGAGATTAAGAATAGATCAGCTGCTTACGCTGGAATGGAAATATTTATTGCCGATTAATTTAGTAAATCTTCTGCTGATGGCTCTTGTCGCGCTCAGCGGATGGCATTTATAATTTTATGGGATTAAAAAATTACATATCTGATATTTATAACGGAGTGAAATCTCTGATCACCGGTATGAAAGTGACCGGGCATTATATCACTCATCCTAAAGAAATTATAACTCAGCAGTATCCTGAAAACCGCGACACTCTGAAAATGTTTGAAAGATTCAGAGGTGAAGTGGTTCTGATCCATGATGAAAATAATCAGCATAAATGCACCGGCTGCTCCGCTTGCGAACTCGCTTGTCCTAACGGCTCGATTGAAATTATCAGCGGCAAAGAGACCGATCCTGAAACCGGTAAGTCAACAAAAATAATTGATACATTCGTTTATCATCTTTCAATGTGCACATTTTGCAATTTATGCATTCTGTCCTGCCCTACTGATGCGATTAAAATGGCGCAGGACTTTGAACACTCTGTCTTTGACAGATCAAAATTAACAAAAGTTTTAAATAAACCCGGATCAAAGATAATGCCGGGAGTTAAATAAAATTATTTTCTTAAAAATTAATTGAGCGAAACTGTCTTTTACATATTATCCGGATTTATAATTGTCTTTTCCGTTCTGACAGTAACAAGCAGAAAAATTCTCAGGGCTGCAGTCTATCTTCTTTTTGTATTGCTCGGTACTTGCGGATTTTACTTTGCTCTGGAGTTCAATTTTCTTGCCGCCGTTCAGCTGACAGTTTATGCCGGAGGTATTGTAGTAATAATAATTTTTTCAATTATGTTAACAAGCGATCTGCAGGATAAGCTAGAAGCTGTTCAGTTCAGAAAAATTTTCTTCTCGCTGCTTGCAGTGCTTATCGGTGCTGCAGTTTGTATAACAACAATTTTAAATCACAGTTTTCCTCAGGTTACGGATAAAGTTTTGGACAGCAGTATGAGGACAATCGGATTAAGACTGTTAAGTTATAATGAAGGCGGATTTGTGCTGCCTTTTGAAGTAATAAGTATTCTGCTGCTTGCTGCAATTGTCGGATCCATTATAATTGCAAAAAAAGCGGATTCAAAATAAATGATTAAATATTAATTGATATGGAATCAGGAGTAGGCATTCAGCATTTTATGATATTAAGCACTCTGATGTTTTTCATCGGAGTTTACGGTTTTCTTACAAGAAAAAATCTCATCACTATACTTCTATCTGTTGAGCTTATACTTAATTCCGTTAATATAAATTTCGTTGCTTTTAATAAATTTCTGTATCCGGAAAATCTCGGCGGACATTTTTTTGCAATGTTTGTCATTGCCGTCGCCGCTACTGAAGTATCGGTTGCCATAGCTATTATTATTAGTCTTTACAGAAAATTAAAAATGATTGATGTTGAAAATGTGAATGAGATGAAATACTGATCTCTTTTCATAAAAAATAATTCTTATGGAAAATTTTTTATACACATTAATAATTCCGGTTATTCTTTTCTTCTCGTTTATTTTCACAGGACTTTCTGGGAATAAATTTAAACCTGCTGTCTCAGGAATTATATGCACTGCTACAGTTTTTATTTCCGCTGCATTATCTTACTGGACAGCTTATCAGTATTTTTTTCTTCACGGAAAAGTAAACGGCGTTTATCAGATCATTAATGTTTATAAAATTGAATGGCTTAAATTCAATGAAACATTATCAATAGATATTGGAATTCTCCTTGATCCGATCTCAGTAATGATGATGGTAGTGATCACTACAGTGTCGCTGATGGTGCATATTTACAGCATTGGATATATGAAAGGCGATTCAGGTTATTCCAGATATTTTGCATTCCTTTCTTTGTTTACATTTGCAATGCTCGGTCTGGTACTTTCGGTTAATATTTTCATGACATATATGTTCTGGGAATTAGTCGGCATATCATCTTATCTTTTGATAGGTCATTATTATAATAAGCCGTCAGCCGTTTCAGCTTCAAAGAAAGCATTCATTGTTACAAGATTTGCTGACCTCGGATTTCTGATCGGAATATTACTTCTTTCTGCATTTGCCGGAACTTTTGATTTCAATGAGCTTACAAATCCAAACGGAAATGCAATTCTCCAAAGTGCTTCCACTACATTTATGGGTTTATCAGCCATATCCTGGGCGCTGATCCTTATCTTTATAGGATGCGCGGGAAAGTCAGCAATGTTTCCTCTGCACATCTGGCTGCCTGATGCAATGGAAGGTCCGACTCCTGTTTCAGCTTTGATTCATGCTGCGACTATGGTAGTCGCCGGAGTATATTTAATTGCAAGATTATTTCCATTATATGTTTTTACTTCACCTGTCGCGCTGGAAGTAGTAGCGCACGTCGGCGCATTTACTTCACTGTTTGCGGCAATTATCGCCTGCACGCAGACAGATATAAAAAGAGTTCTCGCATTTTCTACCATATCACAGATCGGTTATATGATGGTTTCGCTCGGAGTATCAGGATACGGAGCGGAAGAAGGACTTGGTTATATGGCTTCAATGTTTCATCTGTTTACTCATGCTTTTTTTAAAGCTTTATTATTCCTTGGAGCCGGCTCCATTATTCATGCTATTCATACAAATGAAATATACAGCATGGGTAATCTGAGAAAATATATGCCGTTAACTCATATTACTTTTTTAACTGCATGCCTTGCAATAGCCGGTATTCCTCCCCTGTCCGGATTTTTCAGTAAGGATGAAATGCTTGTCGCTGTAATGGAAAAAAATATTTTTCTGTTTGCAGTTCAGTATGTCGTTGCAGGTATTACAGCTTTTTATATGTTCAGACTTTACTTCACTGTATTCTGGAACAAAGATAAAAAATACGAGCATGTTCCTCATGAATCACCAAATGTTATGCTGATTACTTTGATATTTCTTGCCGTATGTTCGGCACTTGCCGGACTGATACCATTCAGCCAGTTTGTTTCTAGTAACGGAGTTCCTTTTTCCACACATATTCATATGAACATTGCAATTCCGGTTGTTGGCATTGCTCTTGCCGGTATTCTGCTGGCTTATGCGCTTTATAAAAAAGAAAGTTTATCTCCTGAAAAAATTAAAAATTCACTTGGTGTATTTTACAGATCGGCTTACAGAAAATTTTATATTGATGAGATATATATTTTTGTAACAAAGAAAATTATTTTCAATCTTATATCAGTGCCGGTTGCATGGTTTGACAGGCACGTTGTTGACAATACTATGAACGGCATTGCCTATACGACAAATTTTGTATCTGAAAAAATTAAGTATATGCAGTCCGGTCAGCTCCAACAATATGCTTTTATTATGGTAGCGGGAATGATCCTGATTTTTCTTTTAACTTTGTATTTAATTATAGTATAGTATGGATCTGATTTTACTGATATTGGTACCGGTTTTGACTTTAGCTGCGCTCATGACTGCAGGAACTAAAGCTCAGGCAAGGATGATAGCTGCAGCAGGTACAGGTGTTCAGCTTGTTTTATCTGTTTATCTTGTGATCGTTTATCTGATGGAAAGAGGTTCAGGCAATATTGAACAAATGCTTTTTACTGAAAAATATGTCTGGTTTAATACTTTAAATATTTATTTCAGCACAGGAGTTGACGGAATATCGGTTTCTCTGATACTTCTCACGGCAATAGTAACTTTTACAGGAGTGTTAGCTTCATGGGATGTTGATTATTTATACAAGGAATTTTTCATTTCGCTGATAGTTCTTTCCACCGGAGTATTCGGATTTTTTATATCGCTGGATCTTTTTACAATGTTTCTTTTCTATGAACTTGCAGTAATTCCAATGTATCTGCTGATAGGAATTTGGGGAAGCGGGAAAAAAGAATACTCTGCAATGAAATTAACGCTGATGCTTATGGGAGCTTCAGCAGTATTGCTCGTTGGACTTCTCGGAATTTATTCATATTCTTCTCCAACCGGCGCCACTGCGCTTACATTTAATATTATTGAAATTGCGAATGTAGATATTCCGGTTGAAGCACAAAGATATTTCTTCCCGATGGTATTTATAGGATTCGGAGTGCTCGGTGCATTGTTTCCTTTTCATACATGGTCTCCTGACGGACATTCATCAGCGCCTACAGCTGTGTCAATGCTGCATGCGGGAGTACTTATGAAAATGGGTGGTTACGGCTGTCTCAGAGTCGCAATGTATCTGCTCCCTGAAGCCGCAAATGAAATGGCGTGGATATTTATTATATTAACGTCCATCAGTATTGTTTACGGGGCTTTCGGAGCTATTGTCCAGACTGATCTTAAATATATTAACGCTTACTCATCAGTAAGTCACTGCGGTCTTGTTTTATTTGCTATACTTATGATTAATGAAATTGTCATGAACGGCGCTGTGCTGCAGATGATCTCGCACGGACTGATGACTGCGCTCTTCTTTGCTCTGATCGGAATGATCTACAGCAGAACTCATACAAGAGATATAAGGGAAATGACCGGAATAATGAAGCTTATGCCTTTTCTGTCGGTTTGTTATATGATTGCCGGCTTTGCTTCTCTCGGACTTCCCGGGCTAAGCGGGTTTGTCGCTGAGATGACAATTTTTGTCGGGGCATTTCAAAATACGGATATATTTCACAGAAGCGTTACAATACTTGCTGCATCTTCAATAGTAATTACAGCCGTTTATATTCTAAGAGTCGTTGCAAAAATTCTGCTCGGACCGGCGGGAGATAATCTTCCTTCCGGAATTAAAGATGCCGTATGGAATGAAAAAGTAGTAACAATAATACTTATAGTTGCAATTGCAGGCATGGGATTAGTACCTCTCTGGCTTTCAGATATGATCCTGAACAGTCTTGGTCCTATTACTGAAAAACTGGCTTTAATAAAATAGAATGATTATATAAAAATGACTATAGAACAATTACTTCTGATGAGACATGAGATTATGCTGTTAATAGCTGCTGTCATTATTCTTATAATCGAATTGTCTGCGGGAAAGGATAATAAATCCCTGATGATACCGGCAGCGGTTATTATATTTTCGCTTGTAACCTTTATAGGATTCTTACCGATAGAGACCGGGAAACTATTCGGAGGGTCCTACAATACTTCTGATATGATTATTTTAATGAAGAACAGTTTGAATATTGGTGTTCTGATCGTCATAATTCAGTCGGCCGGCTGGTTGAAACATTCATTTGAAAACTTTGATAACTCCGGAGGATATTTTTTCATAATCATAAGTTCAGTGATTGGAATGGACTTTATGATTTCTGCAGGTGATTTTCTTATGTTTTATATAGGACTAGAACTTGCTACAATACCAATCGCCGCTTTAGCTGCTGTTGAAAAAATGAAAAGAAGATCATCGGAAGCAGGCATAAAACTAATTCTTTCAGCCGCGCTTTCTTCCGGTATATTGCTCTTTGGAATTTCGATATTATATGCAACCAACGGCTCGCTGTTTTTCAGTTCACTGTCTTCCGACAACTTAAACTCCAGTCTTCAGATTCTTGCATTTATTTTTGTTTTTACCGGAGTAGCATTCAAAATTTCTTTAGTGCCGTTTCATCTCTGGACTGCTGATGTATATGAAGGCGCTCCTGTAAATATTTCATCTTTTCTTTCATCAATCTCGAAAGCTTCTGCCGTTTTTATTTTAATAATTTTATTATTCACAGTATTCAATTCCTTAGTCAGTGTCTGGAATACAGTTTTATATTATACAGCAGTTATAACAATGACAATAGGAAATCTCTTCGCAATAAGACAGCAGAATATGAAAAGGTTTCTGGCATTTTCTTCAATCGCTCAGGCGGGTTTTATTCCGCTTGGAATTATCGGAGGCACGCAGTTTGGGATCAGCGCAGTAATATATTTTCTTCTGATTTATATATTTTCAAATCTCGGCGCGTTCGGAGTTGTATCTGCTATTTCAAATGCAACCGGCAAGGAAAATATGGATGATTATAACGGTCTTTACAGAACAAACCCTAAGTTAAGTCTTGTAATGATGCTGTCTTTATTTTCACTGGCCGGCATTCCGCCTGTAGCAGGATTTTTCGGAAAGTTTTTTCTTTTTACGGCTGCTGCTGTTCAGGGTTATTACATACTTGTATTTATAGCAGTAGTTAACGCAACAATCTCACTTTACTATTATTTACTTGTAGTAAAAGCAATGTTTATAAACAAAAGTGATTCACCGATTGAATTTATTAACAATGACAATTATACTAAAGCCGGGTTACTGATCTGCGCAATTGGAATTATCATCATCGGCTTTGCAGGTATAATATTTGAATTTATAGAATCAGCAAGTACGGGAATTTAAAACAAAAATTAATTTTGTCATTAAGCAACGGCAAACATAACGTTAAAGAAATTGATGGCATCCGCTGCACTGTTGTAGAAACAAATGCAGCCGAAGAGAGAATGGCATTTTTAAAAAATTTACTTGAGCTGAATGGCTTTGAAGTAAAGTTTGAAAAAGAAGCTAAGAAAGATGAAACGCTTCCTGACACATATATAATAGGAGTAACGGATATTGTATTTAATCCTGTGATAGCTGTATATCAAAGAAAATTAAAAACGCCTGATAATAAAATTGTAACTGCGCCTTACTGGAATCAGCAGACAACTGAAAGCCGCGGCTGGTATTGGAAGCCTGGCGGTAAGACTGAAAAGGATAATTGAAATTCAGTTTATATACCAGGGGGAATTGTGAATCGGAGATTCATTGGAGGTTTTAATTGTGTGTTTTATAAGTTAGAGTAGGAGTAAGTAAATTGGCAAAAACCGTTTTAACGGTTTTTGTGTTTTTGACAGAACTGCAGATGTTTCTTAATAAAAAAAAAACCGTTTAAAACGGTTTTTTAATACTGAAAATTAAATCTTTAAATTAAACTGTTTCTATAATTTCAGTTATTTTTTATTCCAAATCTGTAACGCCATATTCTCATACCTAAAATGTAAAAATCATTTTATTAAAACTCAAAGTTATATTTCAGGCAATAACCCATGTCTTATCTCCTGACAGAATATCATCAAGTTTTGGTTTGCCTTTCTTATTAGTAACTTCCTCAATCTGATGCAACATTGTCTCCTCATAAGTAGGCTTATCAATTGAATAAAATATTCCAAAAGGTCTTGGTAAATGTGTTCCGTTATTTCCATTTGCAAAACTTGCAAGTATTGTCGCTTTTATTCTGTCTCTCTTATCGTGTATCCACAGATCGTTTACTGAATTTTTTCCGTCGGTTAAATCCACAACAACCGGCTTAAATCCGTCAAACTTGATACCTTTGCTGTTATTCTCTCCGAATATTAATGGCTTCCCCTCTTCAAGATAAAGAGATTCCTCTTTCTTTGTTCCCTTTTCAGAATAAATAAAAAATGTACCGTCGTTAAATACAGGACAGTTTTGATAAATCTCAACAAATGAAGTGCCTTTGTGATCATGAGCTTCAAGTAATATTTCCTTCATGTGCTTGGGATCGCGGTCCAGAGATCTCGCAAAGAATGTACTCTTAGCGCCTAACGCAAGCTCTGCAGGATTAAACGGTTCATCTATTGAACCGAAAGGTGTTGACTTGGTTACTAAACCTACGTGAGAAGTTGGAGAATATTGTCCTTTGGTTAAACCGTATATTTCATTATTAAACATTAAAATGTTTAAATTAAAATTTTTACGGAGTGTGTGAATCAAATGGTTTCCGCCGATTGACATTGCATCTCCGTCACCGGTTACTATCCATATATCTAGATCCGGTCTTGATGCTTTTAATCCGGCTGCGATTGCAGTTGCCCTTCCGTGAATTGAATGCATTCCGTAAGTATCCATATAGTATGGAAATCTTGAGGAACAGCCGATCCCTGAAATAAATACAAACTCTTCCTTCCTTTTACCTAACTCAGGGAAAATTCCCTGTACCTGCTTTAATATTGAATAATCTCCGCAGCCGGGGCACCATTTTACATCCTGATCGGGAGCAAAGTCTTTGTATGTCAGCTTTTCTAAAACAGGCAGATTAGTAGTTTCATTCATTTTATTTTTTATTTAAAATTTCCAGAATTTTATTTTTTATTTCAGAAGTTGTAAACGGAAGTCCCTGAATTTTATTTAATCCGATTGCAGGTACCAGATATTTATCTCTGATAATTTTAATTAACTGTCCGTTATTAATTTCCGGAATAAGAATATTTTTAAATTTCATTAACAGCATTCCGAGATTTTTGGGAAATGGATTCATATGTCTTAAATGTATATGCGATATATTATATCCCTCATTTATTAATTCCAGTACCGCTGTTTTAATTGAACCGTAAGTTGATCCCCAGCCCAGGACTAATAAATCTGAATCTTCGCTTCCGGTATCAATTTTAATCTCCGGAATCGAATCAGCAATTTTATCAACCTTTGCCTGACGCAGGTTTACCATTAATTCATGATTATGCGGTTCATAAGATATATCTCCCGTCTCATTGGCTTTTTCAAGACCGCCGATCCTGTGCTCAAGCCCTTTTGTCCCCGGCTTTACTCTCGGTCTGACAAAATTTTCATCTCTCTTGTATGGAAGAAATGTTCCGTCATTTGAATTCGGCTTATCAGTAAATTCGGATTTTATCTTTGGTAAATCCTTTGCAGTTGGAAATTTCCACGGCTCAGAGCCGTTTGCAATATATCCGTCGCTTAATACTATCACTGGCGTCATATGTTCAACTGTTAATTTACATGCTTCATATACAGTTTCAAAACAATCTGAAGGTGAACACGGAGCAAGTATTGGCAATGGACATTCTCCATGTCTGCCGTACATCGCCTGCAGCAGATCCGACTGCTCTGTCTTTGTAGGTAAACCGGTTGAAGGTCCGCCCCTTTGAATATTAATTACCACTAACGGTAATTCTAATATGGTTGCAAGTCCGAGCGCTTCAGTCTTCAAAGACATTCCCGGACCTGAAGTTGTTGTTACACTTAAACTTCCTCCGTATGATGCTCCTATTGCTGAGCATATTGCCGCTATTTCATCTTCCGCCTGAAACGTCCTGACTCCGGAATGTTTATACTTGGATAATTCATGCAGAATATCTGATGCCGGTGTAATCGGATACGAACCGAGAAACAATGGTAAACCGGAAATTTCTGAAGCTGAGATCAAAGCTATTGCTATTGCATTATTTCCGGTAATGCTCCTGTATGTTCCAGGTGGCTGAGGTGATGCATTGATCTTAAACCTGGTATTGAATATTTCAGTTGTCTCACCGAAATTAATACCTGATTTTATTGCTAATATATTTGCCTTCGCAAGTTCAGGACTTTTTGAAAATTTTTCATTAATAAAATTTATAGTATAATCCGGAGACTGATCAAATATCCAGTAGAGCATTCCCAGTACAAACATATTTTTTGATCTTTCAAGCTCTTTATTACTTAAACCAGTTTCCTTTAATGCTTCTTTTGTAAGTGAAGTAATGTTGACTTTATATACTTCATATTCGGATAATGAATCATCCTCAAGTGGATTTACTCCTTCAGGATATTCAGCCAATCTTAAATTTTTAGAATCAAATCCAGCGGTATTTGTGATAATGATACCGCCTTTTTTTAAATTACCGATATCAGATTTTAAAGCTGCAGCATTCATAGCAACCAGCACATCATATTCGTCCCCTGCCGTATATATTTCTTTACTTCCGAAATGCACCTGAAATCCGGATACTCCTGCAATTGTTCCTGCCGGAGCTCTGATTTCTGCCGGAAATTCCGGAAATGTACTGATATCCTTCCCTAAAAACGCAGTAGTATCTGTAAATTGTGTTCCGGTTAACTGCATACCGTCTCCTGAATCGCCTGAAAATCTGACAACTACACTTTCTTTTTCTATAACGCCGTCTTCTGTTTTCAAAGTTTTATTATGTAATTTTTTTGGTTTATTTATATCTATAAAATTAACATTTTTTTGAATCACATTCACCGCAATAAAACATATATTTTGACAGTCCTTATCCCAAATTGGATTCTGAAAATTTATAAAATTTCTTTTACAAAAATTATTTATACCCTGATTATACTCTCGGAAATTTCACCGGAACTCTCATTGATTTAAACCGTGACATATATCATACTACTATACCTTTCTTTGCTATATATTAATTCAAAGTAATAAAAGCGATTTAAAATTTTTTCGTTTTAAATTTCTTCTTATTATTCTCTCAATTACTGAAAATAAAATAAATGAACAGAAGAAAAATCACAATTGACGGAAATGAAGCTGCTGCGTATGTCGCTCACAAAGTAAATGAAGTTATTGCTATTTATCCGATTACACCTTCTTCTCCAATGGGAGAGCTCTCCGATGCCTGGTCTTCTGCCGGACAGAAAAATATTTGGGGCACCGTTCCTGTCGTTGTCGAAATGCAGAGTGAAGGTGGAGCTGCCGGTGCTGTTCACGGCGCCCTGCAGTGCGGATCTATGACCACCACTTTTACAGCTTCACAGGGTTTGCTTCTTATGATCCCGAATATGTACAAAATTGCCGGTGAACTCACACCGACTGTCTTCCATGTTTCTGCGAGGTCGCTTTCAGCTCAGGCGCTTTCAATTTTCGGAGATCATTCTGATGTAATGGCTGTCAGACAAACAGGTTTTGCAATGATATGCTCAAATTCAGTTCAGGAAGTTATGGATTTTGCATTGATCTCTCAAAAAGCAACTCTTGAATCCAATATCCCTGTAGTTCATTTCTTTGACGGATTCAGAACTTCACATGAAGTTATGAAGATTGAAGAGCTTGATGTAAAAGATATACGGGCTATGATTGATGATAAATATATAAAACTCCATCGAAGCAAAGCTCTTAATCCCGATAATCCATTCATACGCGGTACAGCGCAAAACCCTGATGTATATTTTCAGGGAAGGGAAACAGTAAATATATATTATAATAAGTTTCCGGACATTCTGCAGAATGCAATGAATTCTTTCCATACGATCACCGGAAGGAAATATGAACTTTATGATTATCACGGATCGCCGGATGCGGAAAGGATTATTATTATGATGGGATCAGGGTGCGAAACTGCAGAAGAAACGGTTGATCATCTGATCAGTAATCCTGAAGAAAAGATAGGTCTCCTAAAAGTAAGACTCTTCCGACCTTTCGATATAAAAAGTTTTGTTAATAAAATTCCGCACACTGTAAAAAATATTTCAGTCCTCGACCGGACAAAAGAACCTGGAAGCGTAGGTGAACCCCTATACCTCGATGTCATTGCCGCACTGAATGAAACCATGAACAGTAAACATCCCCCGTTTGATAAAATGCCTCTTATAACAGGTGGCAGATACGGTTTGTCCTCAAAGGAGTTTACTCCTGCTATGGTAAAAGCTGTCTTTGATGAAATGAAAAAAGACGAACCGAAAAATCACTTTACTGTCGGTATTAATGATGATGTGACTTTCACAAGTCTCGGATATGACAAAGACTTTACATCAGGATCTGATGATCAGTTCGGCGCAATGTTTTTCGGTCTTGGTTCTGACGGAACTGTCGGCGCAAACAAAAATACTATAAAAATAATCGGTGAGGAAACTGACAACTATGCTCAGGGTTATTTCGTTTATGATTCCAAAAAATCAGGATCGACTACAGTTTCTCATCTGAGATTCGGTAAGAAACAAATTAGGTCGGCTTATCTTGTTCAATCCCCGGATTTTATAGGATGCCACTTATTTTCGCTTATAGAAAATTTTGATATGCTTAAAGACATAAAACCCGGCGGTACTTTTCTGCTTAACACAATTTACAGTAAAGATGAAATATTCAGTAAACTTCCTGCTAAAGTCGGCAGGCAGATCATTGACAAGAAATTAAAATTTTATGTAATTGATGCTTTTAAGGTTGCTTCTGAAACAGGTATGGGTCTGAGAATTAACACAATTATGCAGACATGCTTCTTTGCAATTTCCGGCGTTCTTCCAAAAGATGAAGCGGTTCAGCAAATTAAAAATTCTATTAAAAAAACTTACCTCTCTAAAGGAGATGATGTTGTATTTAAAAATTTTGAAGCTGTTGACAAAACTCTGGCAAATTTATATGAAGTTGAAACTAAAGGGAAAAATCCGGGCAGCATAAAAATTAAAAATACCGTTTCAGAAAATGCTCCGGACTATGTCAGAAACGTACTAAGCAAAATAATTGAAGGTTACGGTGATGACGTTAAAGTCAGTGAAATGCCTTGTGACGGAACATTTCCTACAGGCACAGCTCAATGGGAAAAAAGAAATATTGCACATCAGATCCCTGTATGGGATGAAAGCATATGTATTCAGTGCGGCAAGTGTGCAATGATCTGTCCGCATGCTTGTATCCGGATCAAAAGTTATGATGAGGAATATCTGAAAGACGCTCCTGCGACTTTTAAACACATGCCCGCAAAAGGAAAAGAATTCGGAGAGAATAAATTTTATACAATACAGGTCGCTCCCGAAGACTGCACCGGATGTACGCTGTGTTTCGAAATTTGTCCTGTAAAAAATAAGCAGCAGGTAAAACTAAAAGCCCTTAATATGATGCCTCAGCTTCCTTTAAGAGAAAAAGAATCTGCAAACTGGGAATACTTTCTTAATATTCCGGAATTCGACCGGACTAAGGTTAATACCGGACTTGTTAAAAGCAGTCAGTTATTTCAGCCTTTATTTGAATTCTCCGGCGCGTGTACCGGCTGCGGTGAAACGCCTTACATAAAACTTGTTTCGCAGCTTTTCGGCGACAGAGCTGTTATTGCAAATGCTACCGGCTGCTCTTCTATTTACGGAGGTAATCTTCCCACTACGCCTTGGACAAAAAATAATGAAGGAAGAGGTCCTGCATGGTCAAATTCTCTGTTTGAAGATAATGCCGAGTTTGGTCTCGGAATGAGAATCTCAATTGATAAGCAAAATGAATATGCAAAAGAATTATTGATAAGTCTAAAAAATGATATCGGTGAATCTTTAGTGAATGAAATATTGAACGCAGATCAGTCAGACGAACCCGGGATTAATGAACAACGTGAAAGAGTTAAATTCCTTAAACAAAAAATTCAGGGAAATCAAGATCAGGCTGCTGTTGAACTTTTGTCAGTAGCTGATCATCTTATTAAAAAATCTGTTTGGATCATTGGAGGTGACGGCTGGGCTTATGATATTGGCTTTGGAGGTCTCGATCATGTAATGGCTTCAGGAAAAAACGTAAATATACTTGTACTCGATACTGAAGTCTATTCCAACACCGGCGGTCAGATGTCAAAAGCTACCGGACTCGGAGCTGTTGCAAAATTTGCAACATCCGGAAAACCAAATCCTAAAAAGGATCTCGCGATGATGGCAGTTAACTACGGAATCGTTTATGTCGCTAAAGTTGCTATGGGTGCAAATGATACTCATACTTTAAAAACATTCTTAGAAGCGGAATCATACAACGGCCCTTCACTGATTATCGCATATTCACATTGCATTGCACACGGTATTAATATGGAAAAAGCTCTTGATCATCAGAAGAATGCCGTCAAAAGCGGTTACTGGCCATTATTCAGATTTGATCCGCGGTTAACTGAAGAAAATAAAAATCCGTTCAGGCTTGATTCTGGAGCCCCCGCAATAAAACTTGAAGAGTATGCATATTCTCAGGCAAGATATAAAATGCTTACTAAATCTGATCCTGAACATGCTCGCGAATTAATGAAACTTGCACAAAAGGATGTTAATAAAAGATGGGAAATTTACAAAAAATTATCAGTGTCAGAAACTATTCCCAATGAAATCACTGAAAAGGGAAATTTAAAACAATGAAATTTCAATCTTCTGCTTTTACTTTTTTGAAAACATAAAATTAATAAAAATATGGATCTGACTTCTGAATATATGGGAATAAAACTAAAAAATCCCCTTGTTGCTTCCGCTTCTCCTTTATCAAAATCTATAGGAGCTGCAAAAGCATGTGAAGATGCCGGCGTTTCTGCTATTGTATGTTACTCTCTTTTCGAAGAACAGCTTATGCACGATGCAGGAGAGCTTGACCATTATCTTACTACAAATTCAAACAGCTATGCTGAAGCACTAACATATTTTCCGGAGATAAGTGATTTTAATCTCGGACCGGCGGAATATCTGGAGCATATACGGAATTTAAAAAACTCTCTGGAGATACCGGTGATGGGAAGTCTCAACGGCGTCAGCAACGGCGGGTGGATTAATTATGCAAAGCAGATAGAACAGGCAGGAGCAGATGCGATTGAATTAAATATTTTTTACATACCGACTGATTTTAAAATCGGATCCGAAGAAGTAGAAGCAATGTATCCCGAAATTATCCGCTCAATTAAGTCAGTTGTTAAAATTCCCGTAGCTGTAAAAATTAGTCCTTATTTTTCTGCAATGGCAAATATGGCTAAAAAACTTGATGAAGCAGGAGCAGATGCTTTGGTTCTTTTTAACAGATTCTATCAGCCGGATATTGATCTGGATAATCTTGACGTGTTTCCTAATCTTGAATTAAGTAACCATTGGGAATTAAGACTGCCTTTAAGATGGATTGCAGTTCTGCATGGAAACATTAAAGCATCACTTGCCGCTACAAGCGGTATTCACAATCATTTAGATGTACTTAAAGTAATGATGGTCGGCGGAGATGTTGCAATGATCTGTTCGGAATTATTAAAGAACGGAATAAACCGCGCTGCGGATATTCTGAGAGATTTAAAAATCTGGATGGAGGAAAAAGAATATGAATCCATACAGCAGATGCACGGAAGTATGGATTACAAATCTGTTTCTGAACCGGCTGCATTTGAACGCGCAAACTATATGAAAATTCTGAACAGCTATAAAATTTAATCTTCATTAAAAAAAATTTATTTATCCCGTTTTAAAATAATCTCGTTCATTATTTAAAAGTAATGTAATTATCCATTCTATATCTTTCTCAATCTATTATTCCATTTAAAATTTACAGCTCCCGGAAAAAGTGACTAAAATATTATTGAGTATGATTTGAATATATAAGCATTACATTATATATTTTTAAATTAAAATAAAACTGTCTGTACTTATCCTTAAACCTTTCCTAGAATTTTATTTATTCACTGCAATGATGAATTTATTTGATATTGGGATACTTTTAAATTTCTAAAATAGTTTTTTTTTTAACACTATTATTTATTTCAATATCATTAAATTAAAACTTTTATAATTAAAATTAAAAATGGACGTAATATCACAGTTCTTTTCCAATCTGAGTAACCTTGAGGAGCTTATAAAATGGGGCGGATTAACAGTTCTTATTGTAATTGTTTTTGCAGAAACAGGTTTGCTTGTGGGATTTTTTCTGCCAGGTGATTCACTGTTAATTACTGCAGGTTTAATTGCTGCACAGGGTTATCTGGATATTTATGTATTGAATATATCTTTAATAATTGCCGCTATTGTTGGTGATCAGGTCGGTTACTGGTTCGGTAAAAAAACAGGACCCAAAATTTTCACAAGAGAAAAATCAATTTTTTTCGCAAAAGACCATCTTATTAAAGCAAAACATTTTTACGAAAAATACGGTGGAAGAGCGATTATTTACGCAAGATTTGTTCCGTTTGCACGCACATTTGCCCCTATTGTTGCTGGCGTCGGTGAAATGAATTATAAAAAGTTTGTTGTTTATAACATATTCGGAGGTATCTTTTGGGTTACATCAATGACATTACTCGGATATTATTTCGGAAACATTCCGTTCATAAAAAAGAATTTTGAATATGTAATAATTGGCGTTATAATTCTTTCTCTTGTTCCAATATTAGTAGGATATCTAAGTCACAGAAAAGAATCTAAACTAAAAACAGAATTGTAATTTATATTATCCGTTTCCGGATTCCGGATTTGTTTCCGGAGCGGATAGTTCTTTCGCCTTTTTAATATTCAGATTTTCCTTCAGAAAAAAATAAGCTCCGATAATTATTAATCCCAGCAATCCGAGCAGGTGACTTACTGTTGCAAATCCAAAAGCCGTCTCACTGCTTATTCCGTATATACTAACAAGAGTAGCTGTACAGAAAAGATGGTAAATTCCTGCCGAGTTAGCAGGTAAAGGTATGGTAACGGCAAACGTTATCATAGTCAGTATAAGATTAGCATCAAGCAGACTGAGATCAAGATTAAATGCAAGGGTCGTAAGGTATGTGGATACGACATAAGAAATCCACAGCAATGCCGAAAGAAGAAAAATCTGTATGTAATATTTCGGATATCTGATAAAAAGAAATCCGTTTATCAGAGAAACAAATAATTCACTTATTTTTTTATGATATTTTTCTGGTAGAAAATTCTTAGTTAGTTTTTCTATAAACGCTTCTGACTTTTCCAGATTAAATAGTAACAAAATTATAAAAATTACAAACAGTATAATAATTATAAAGGCATATAAAGAAATTGCTTCCAGATTATATTCCGGAAATGCAGAAGATAATTTCTGTCTGAAGTATATTAAGCAGATACCGAAAGATACAAGCATGGTCAGTACGTCAATAACTCTTTCCACAAGTATAGTCCCGAATGCCGAAGTTCTTGAAATTTTTTCTTTGTTTGCAAGAAGTACAGGTCTGTATATCTCGCCTGCTCTCGGTATTATACTGTTCATCATATAACCTACCATAATGGATGAAAAAAGATTATACATCGGAATATTTTTTTTAAGAGGATTTAAAAAATATCTCCATCGTAAAGCTCTTATATAAGATCCGATTACAATTCCTGTCAGGGCACCCGATATGGCATAAAAATAATTTGCATTTTTTAATTCAGCATAAAGCTTTCCAAAATCATTTCCCCTGAATGCCAGGTAAAGAAAGAAAAAAGTTAATGCCAGTAAAAAAATTGTTTTAACGTATTTTTTGAAATTTATGCTCAACAGAATAATTAAAAAAAGTTAAGCAAATTTGAATCTGCTTAACTTTAAAAAATAAATATTAAAAAAATTAATTATTATCTAAGATCAATTATTTCAACACCGTCAGGAGGAGTAAAATTAAATTTTGAAGTATTTACGCCTGAATCCAGTGAAATATCCTTAAGCGAATATGTATTCGTGGATTCTGAAGTTACTATATTAATTTTACGTATAAAATCTTCGTTTTTATCTATCCAGATAGTAGCGGATTTAACAGAACCGCTGCTTCTTGGAGAAAGTTTTATTACATAGCAATCAGTTCCGTTTACATTTTCATCGCCCATAAGATCAGAGTAAAAATTTTCAGGATAATTAAACAGAAACTTATTCGGTGAAAATGAATTTGCGTCATCTTTATAATTATCGATAACTACCTGTTTCTTTTTTGGCGAATATGCCCAGGATGTCTGTCCGTCTGTTACCAGTACCTGACCGCCTGATTCTATTCTGTACTTATTTTCTTTTTTAATGTAAAGTATTCCTGATGAAGAATTTGCTTTACCGCCTTTGCTTTTTATTGTTTGTGTGAACGAAGCTTTTGCATCAGAAATATTTCCGTATTTTGACTGAACTTTTCTGATTATTTCCTGCGCATCCTGTGCTGTCGAGTAACCGGATGTAAACAGAAAAATAATTATTAATAATTTGAACGATGTTTTCATATGTTGGTTAAATTGTTCTGTAAGCTATTAATTATAAAAATACTTTTCAATTTAATAAATTTGACTGAATTTTGTAATTTTTTACGGAGGTTAAAACAAATTAATACTTATAAATCAATTTTTAATATATTTTATTTCAATGTTTAAAATTGATTTTTATTTTTTTAGAGTTTTAAATTTCATTATCTCCAGCCGCTTCTTTTGAAACTAGTCAGTTCAAGAGTTACACTTCCGATAATTACATTCATTTGGGATTTTAGAGGAACTCTTGCATCATCGTCAGAAAACCATCCTGCAAACTCCCCGCTCAATCCGAAAACTCCTTCAAAATTTGCCATACCGTTACATCTGTATGTCTGAAGTTCCCCGTCAAACACAGGAACGAAAATTTCATCTTTCTTCGATGTAAAATAATAGTTTACTGATGTTTCCGATTCGTTCATAAAAACAGGTATAAGAAAATTTTCCTGTGAAAACGAATTCAACCTGGATTTGTAAAACAAGGAAAGTCCGTCCTGAAATTTTACATTCTGATTAAAAGGAATATTTCTGTCAATCTCTTTATTACCGAGATTCTCTTTTAAAACATATACATAATTTGAGTCATAATTAAATCTATATTCAATTATAATTTTCCCTTCTTCTTTAATTTCTGTTGCCTTGAATCTGACAGTATATAAATCATTTCCGTTATAAAGCATATCCGATTCAAAAATGCTGTTTAGTTCTACAAATGGAATACCTTTGTTAGATTTCATACTGCAGACTGAAGTGTAAATTACATTGTTTCCTGCCTGCCTGCTTCCTGTCATTTTTATATTCACTTTTCCGATTTCGATGAATCCGTAATTAACAGAATAGTTTAATTCTTCTCCTACCTGCAGTACTTTAGACTGCGCTATTACAGAATTTATTTTTATTAATGAAAAGAAAAATATAATTATAGAAAAATATTTTATAAATCCGGCAGAAATTTTTGATATCATTTTAACCTCCGCATGCTGTTTAGTTAATTTAAAAATGGTGGAGGAGTCCATTTCCCCTTCTTGTATGAAATGAGTTCAAGCACTACGTTACCAAGAGTTGAATTAAAATACGCTTTAACAGGTACTCTGTAATCATCATCAGAGATCAATACAAGAAATTCTCCTTTAAATCCAAAAACTCCGGAGAAATCTGAGATACCTTCCATTTTTATTGCTGCAACTTCATAACTAGTATTCTCTAATTTGACAACTGTTTTGTTTACGTTGTAAGAATATCTTACAGATGATTCTTCCGAGCCGGTAAAAACCGGGATGTTATAATTTTTATTTGAAAAGGAATTTAATCTGTATTCATACTGCCATGAAAGTTCATCTCTGTATTTAATATTTTCTTTCATTGGAATTTCATCTTCAGTTTCTATTTCGCCATCCGTTTCTTTTGTATATTTTATTAAATTTTTCTTATAATTGAACCTGCAGTCCTGTCTTGTTATGGATTTACTTCTGAAATTTGTTTCATAGAATTTATTTGAAAATAATTCACCCTCGCTTAATTCCATTTCTGTTTCAAATATATCATTTATTGTAATAAATGGAACCTCAGGGTATGTCTTGACTTCGAGCCTGGCATTATAAAATATTTTTTTTCCTTCTTTTCTGATGCTGGTTAGAATGAAATTCATATAACCAAGTTTTATGAATCCGTATGAGATTTCATATTTAAGCTCTTCCCCTACTTCAAATACCTTATCCTGTGAAAAAGCTTCAACCGCAATTAAACATATTATTAAAACTGCCGGAATGAAGCTTTTTCTTAGAATAGAAAAAATCATTACTGATTTTATTGTTTTAACTTTGCAAGTTTTATAGATTCGTCAAACATTGTTACTGCTTTTAAAAACTGATCATCATTCTCAACCCAGACTACATAAGTTCCGTTATTACCCCAAAGATCCCGTGCAATCTGCGATTTTATTGATGTCTTTATAAATTCTTTGTCTTTATTAAATTCATCTTCATTAAACACTACTTCCTTTTCTGAAGCCATGTTTTTCAAATCAGTGAGCATTCCTTCATCAATTTGAAATCCGTCTCTGAATTCTCCGGCTGTTTTAAATCTTGATTCAATATTGTTTCTGTTTGCGCTCATGTATCTTTCCGTGAATATATAAAACAGATTAAGTCTTCTGAGCTGAACTGAATAATCAGTAAGAGTATCAAGCTTAATAATATAGTCAGGTGTAATTCCCCCTCCGCCAAATACTTTTCTGCCGCCAAAGGTTGTGTATTCAGGTCTTGCAGAATCCTGTATATCATTTGTATGTTCAATATTATCTCCTTCAATATCAGCATTGGCAGTCTGTTTGTATTTATTACCTTCGTATCCTTTCTGTATTAATCTACCGGTTGGAGTATAATACCTTGCTGTCGTAACTCTGAAAGCTGATCCGTCAGACAGATCAAACTGTCTCTGTACAAGCCCTTTTCCAAAAGTCGTTTCTCCCACGATCAATCCCCTGTCCCAGTCCTGGACAGCGCCTGCAACTATCTCACTTGCTGATGCTGAACCTCCGTTTACCAGCACGACAAGCGGAATGTCATTGTAAATTCCTCCTTCTGAAACATATTCTTCATTAAAATCCCCTATTCTGCTTTTGGTAAAAACTATCTTTTTACCTGCAGGAATAAATTCACTTGCCATTTTAAAAGCCTGATCAAGATAACCGCCCGGATCACCTCTCAGATCCAGTACAACTTTTTTCATACCCTGATTTTTGAGATCTCCCATGGCTTTCATAAATTCATCATAAGTAGTAGCAGAAAATCTTGACACTTTAACATATCCAACTTCATCATTATACATAAAAGATGCATCTACACTGTAAAGCGGAATTTTATCCCTGGTTATTTCAAACTCAAGAGGATCAGGCAGACCGGCTCTTACAATTGTAACATTTACTTTTGTACCTTTAGGACCTTTAAGTTTTTTGGGAACGTCTTCCCTGGACATTTTCACACTAGATACCCCGTCGATCTTTACAATCTTATCACCAGCCTGAATACCGAGTTTTTCTGACGGTCCCCCGCTTATTGGAGAAACAATAATTAAAGTATCATTAATAATATCAAACTCAACGCCGATCCCTTCAAAACTTCCCTGAAAATCTTCTGTTACTCTCTTTAGCTGATCAGCAGAAATATATACAGAATGAGGATCCAGTCCCTCAAGCATACCTTTTATTGCATCCTCTGTTAGCTTTTGCGAATCAACATCGTCAACATAATATCTGGATGTAACCTGAAGAGCATCATTAAACTTTTTTACCTGAGAGGAAATTTTATCATCGGATACTGCGTCCTGTATTTTCATTCCGACAAAAATACCTATTGCAAGTATGATTATTGAAATGGGAAGAATAAATTTTTTACTCATTTTAAATTGTTATATTATAATTATTTTTTTGAAATCTTTTAAGGAAAATCTAATTTGTTAATTTTTGAATTGGACGATTAAAAATACAATTTTAACACATCATAAGAAATACTATTGATTACATTAATGTTCCTGTTTATTGAGTTTCATTTACTTGATAATCAATAGATCTGAAATAAGAATCGTTACGTTAGTACTATCTGAAATGTTAATACAGTTTCAGGATAAAATTTTTTTTTAAAGCATTATTGTTCAGAATGGATAAAATTTTTAATTTAAATTTCATTAAGAATTATACCAAAAATCAAATAATGAAGATTGCTAATTAATGCATTATTTTTTTATGAAAATCTGCGAAACTTTAAAGGATGCATTTTACTTTCATCTAAAATCAAATAAAATTGTATTGACTTATCGGATTAAAATAAACATTATTACAAATAATTTTATCCGGAGGATAATGTAATTTAGTTTACTGAATTTAAAAAAACCTAAAGTAAACATACCCAATTTATGAAAAATCTTATGCCAAAAACTATCTTAATAGTTTTACTTTCTATTATCCTATTTCAGGATGGAATTTCACAGGGTTCAGGAAATAAATATGCAGGAGAATTTCTTTCAATAGGCGTAGGCGGAAGAGCAAAGGGAATGGGCGGCGCTTATGTTGCTCTTGTCAATGATGTAACAGCCGGTTACTGGAATCCCGGAGGTCTCTCCAAAATTAATTACCCGCAGTTTTCTCTTATGCACGATGCACAATTCGGAAATTTAGTGAATTATGATTACGGCTCAATCGGAATTCCTTTCGGTTCAAAATCTTCCCTCGGAATTTCTTTAATCAGAATGGGAATTGATGATATTCAGGATACGAGAAATGCACTTATTGATCTTAACGGTAACGGAACTCTCGATCCGGGTGAAAGACTTGATGAATCAAAAATTACTTATTTTAATACTTCAGATTACGCAATATATCTTACTTACTCAAAAAAACAATCAGATAAATTTTTCTACGGAGCAAATTTAAAAATCATCAGAAGAAATATAGCTGATGAAGGCGCATGGGGACTTGGATTTGATATTGGAATGAATTACAATCCTTTCGGAAGATTTTTCCTTGGCGCAAATTTACAGGATCTCACTACTACCTATCTATCATGGTCAACCGGTAAGAAAGAAGTTATAACACCAACAGCAAAAATCGGTTCTGCATATCAGGTGGATTTTCTGAGCGGCACTCTTACTCCCGCCCTCGATTTTGATGTCAGATTTGAAAACAGAAGAAGCAGCGCTAATGCAAATTTAGGTCCGGTAAGTTTTGATCTGCATGCAGGTATAGAATATTCATACAGAGATTTGGTCAGTTTGAGAACAGGCGTAAACGATCTTGGAAACCTTACTTTAGGTGCAGGTGTGAAACTCCCGAAAATTAATATTGACTATTCTTTTTCTAAATTCGACGGACTTGAAGAACTCGGTAACTCGCATATAGTTTCACTGGTGTTTACTCTTGAAGAAGAAAAATTTCAAAGGAAATAAAAAACAGAGTTTGATTATTTAAAACCTTGTTAATTAATTTTAACAGGGTTTTTTTATTTATATTTATGAAAAAATTCGGAATAGCAGTTCATGGCGGAGCAGGCACAATCCTCAAGTCAAAAATGACAGCTGATAATGAAAAAGAATATTTACGGTCAATTGAACTTGCAGTAAAAACCGGTTCAGATATTTTAAAGTCAGGGGGAACATCTGTTGACGCCGTAACAGAATCTATTATAACTCTGGAAGACAACCCGCTCTTTAATGCTGGAAAAGGTTCGGTCTTTACTTCTGCCGGAACACACAGCATGGATGCATCTATTATGTCCGGTAAAGATTTGCAGGCAGGCAGCGCTGCATCTGTGTGCGGAGTCCGCAATCCGATTTTACTTGCAAAAGCAGTAATGCTGGATCCCGATATTGTAATGATCAGCGGAAAAGGGGCTGAAGAATATGCAAAGATTTCCGGTTTGAAATTTGAAGATGAAAAGTATTTTTACAGTGAATTCCGCTATCAGCAATTTTTAAAAGCAGCGCAGAACGGAAAAGCAATGTTAGACCACAGCACTTATGATGAAAATGATAAAAAATTCGGTACTGTAGGTGCAGCAGCGCTTGATCAGTTCGGAGATTTAGCTGCCGGAACTTCAACCGGCGGAATGACATATGTAAAATTCGGAAGAGTGGGAGACAGCCCTCTAATCGGTGCAGGAACTTACGCCAATAATAATACCTGCGCAGTTTCATGCACAGGTGACGGAGAATTTTTTATCAGAACAATTGCAGCTTACGATATTTCAGCTCTGATGGAATATAAAGGATTAAATTTAAAAGAAGCATGTGAGGAAGTTGTAAATAAAAAGTTAAGAGTTATTGGAGGCGAAGGAGGGCTAATTGCTATCGATAAAGATTGTAATATAGAAATGATTTTTAACTCACAGGGAATGTACAGAGGTTATTCCGTAAACGACGGAAAAATATTTGTAAGCATTTACAGACCTGATATACTGTAAAAAATTTTTATAATTTAAATTGATTTATCTGTTAATTAAGATAAGTTAAATTAATAAAATATATTTTATAATTATCTTATAATAAGCATCCGCAAACATTCCCCACTCTCGTTCAAGCTGAGTTTATACTGCAACTGCATTTCAAAATAAAAATATATTTTACTGGATGGTTACGCGAATTCTGATAATTTCTGAAACTTTTATTCAGGCAAAGTCTCTTTTCATTTTTATTTTGAATTGATTCCATAATTCTTCTTAAAAAATCTCAGGGTATTGTCTGCACTTACGAATTAATTTTCAAACCCAAAATCTCATCCTTTATTTTCATCAGATACTCCTTAGCTGCAGCATACTCATTAGGTATCTCACCTTCCAGTATCGCCTCTTCTATCCTGTGTTTGAATATTCCTATCACCCTTCCCGGCTCCAGCCCGAAGAGTTTCATTATCTCATCTCCTCTCACTGGCGACTGGAAATTTCTGAGTTCGTCTTTTTCCTGAACTTCAAGTATTCTCTTTTCCACTCTGTCATAATTTTCCAGAAACTTGCTTACCCTGTCAGGATTCTTTGAAGTAATATCTGCCCGGCATAATGTCAGCAGATCTTCAAGCTCTTCTCCCGCTTCCGCGGCAAGTCTTCTTATTGCCGAATCCGTAACATCATCTTTAGCAAGCGGTATCGGACGCAGATGCATTCTTACAAGTTTCTCCACGTACTCAAGTTTAGTCATCGGCAGCTTCAGTTTTCTGAATATTTTCTTCATCATCCTGGCTCCGACTTCCTCATGCGAATGAAAAGTCCAGCCAGTTCCCTCTACGAATTTCTTAGTCCTCGGCTTTGCAATATCATGAACAAGCGCGGCAAATCTCAGCCACAGATTGTCAGTCTTTGCTGAAATATTATCCACTACTTTTAATGTATGATAAAAGACATTCTTATGATGAAAATCATTTCTCTGATCCACTCCTTCGAGTTCCGCGATCTCCGGGAATATCTCCTGCATTACTCCCGATCTGTAAAGCAGATCAAGACCCACAGACGGTTTCTCTGTCATCAGTATCAGTAGAAATTCATTAGTGATCCTTTCCTGCGACACAACGCCTTCATCAGTAAGCCTGCCGCGCATTTCTATGATCGCTTTAAATGTATTCTCCTCAATACTGAAATTAAATCTTGATGCAAAACGTATTGCTCTCATTATTCTCAGAGGATCGTCATCAAATGTTTTAAACGGGTCAAGCGGAGTGCGAATAATTCCTGACTCAATGTCTTTCAGCCCGCCAAAATTATCCACCACTTCACCGAAACTTTTTTTATTAACTGAAGCCGCAAGCGCATTGATTGTAAAATCCCTTCTCGAAAGATCCTCCTCAAGCGTTGCAGTCTCTACCGCCGGCTTCCGCGAACCTCTGTCATAACTTTCCTTCCTAGCTGATACAAATTCAATTTTATAATTTTCAAAATTCAGCAGCGCGGTCTCAAAGTTCTTGTAAACTGAATTTAGTTCAGTGCCGAGTTCCTTTGAAACATCCTTCGCAAATTGAATCCCGTCTCCTTCAGTCATAATGTCTATATCCGCTCCTTCATTTCCCATTATCAGATCCCTTACATATCCGCCGACCAGATAAGCGGACACCTTTCTTCTGTCAGCAATCTCCCCTATTTTTTTTATGATCTTATTTTCCGTTTTGATCTTCATCAGATTATCTGAACCTTTTCTATTTTAATATTCACAGCTTCGTCTTCCGAGCCCGGTATTTCTATTATATGATAATATTTTTTCTGATCATCAGTAAGAGGTATTGATGAAGCCGAACTGTTTATAAAAGTAATTTTCCCTTCAGTGTAAATTTCACTGATATGCGTATGTCCGTGAAGAACAAGCTTCACATTATTCTTTTCAAAAAGTCTAAGAAGCTTTTTCTTTCCGCGAAGTTTCATTTTCCATTCTATCACTCTTAGCCAGAGAGGATGAGCTTTATTTTCTTCAGATTCATCCGGCAGCGCAAAGTGATGGTGCATCACAATAATCTTATGCAGACCATTCAGTTTTTTGCTTTTGAGAATTTTCTCGAATTTTTCATAATCAACGGCACTGATTTTTCCGTTGGATCCTTCAGGGTTTTTATTAAGACTCCATTTGTCAATGCTGTTAATACCAATCAGAGCAACGTTGCGTAAAATTTTAACAAACGGAAATATCCCTGAGTTAACAAACGCTTCTGAAAAATTTTCAGTAAAAAGATCCAGATTTTTCTTATAATCAGTCTGACGGCATTCGTATATGAATTTTATTCCGTCTATTCCTTTGGCTGCTCCGCCGAAAATATCATGATTTCCCGGGACAATCGTAATTTTATTAAAATCTGTGAGATCATACTCTTTTAAAAGCTCTGACGCAAATCTGAAATCCTCAGGCAGCGGATTATCAGCAATGTCACCGGAGATTATCACGTGGTCACAATTTTTCTCCCGGATATTTTCCATGAGTTTTATAAACGCTTTTCCTCCGCCATTGTCATCAGCAAAGCATAAATGCGGATCTGAAATATGAGCTATTCTGTACATTTAATTTATTTTTTGAGAAGTTTCAATTTCATTAATTATTTTATTCGCTACTTCAAGCGCCTGCAGTCCGTCACTGAGAGTTACTATCGGCTCTTCATTTTTAATTATTGCATTAAAGAAATTATTAAGTTCATACTTCAGAGAATTCACTTCAGGGACAGTAGGTTTTTCATAAAATATCTTCATTGTCTTATCTCCCTGCTCTACTTCTGTCACTGCAAATCCCTTTTCATTTACGTCACCGGATAACTTAAATACTTCTGAAGTATTCTGCAAAAAGTCTATTGAGATATATGCATTTTTCTGGAACAGTCTCATCTTTCTCATTTTATTCAGTGAAATTCTTGATGCGGTAATATTCGCAACACAACCGTTCTCAAACTGTATCCTCGCATTCGCAATATCTATCTTCTCGCTGAGAATCGCAACGCCGTTCGCATTGATCGACTTTACGGGAGACTTCACTAGATTTAGTATAATGTCAATGTCGTGGATCATCAGATCCTGTATCACAGAGACATCCGTCCCGCGTGGATTGAACTGAGCAAGTCTGTGTGTCTCAATAAAAAGCGGCGATATTCTATAATCGTCAAGTGAAAGAATGGCGGGATTAAATCTTTCCACATGCCCTATCTGAATTTTTATTTTCTTATTCTCTGAAAGCTTCAGAAGTTTCTCAGCCTGTTCAGTCGTCTCTGTTACAGGCTTTTCTATGAATGTATTGATATTTTTTCCGATCGTCTTTGAAGCAAGTTCAAAATGCGTTGATGTCGGTGTTACGATTATTGCAGTGTTGATCTTATCAATAAGTTCATCAGCTGATTTGTTTACATCAGTTTCCGTCTCTTTTGCAGCATCTGAATTTTTAGAATGATCAGTATCAAACACTCCCGTAAGCTCCGCATCTTCCCTTTCGCTGCAGATCTCTCTGATAAGCTTTAAATGGGTTTTCCCGAGATGTCCGAGACCAAACAGCCCGGCTTTTATTTTTTCCATATTTTATTTTAAGTTTGTAGGTTCTGAATGAATGATGACGTTTGCAAGTTTAGGGTAATTTTCTTTTAAAGTAAGATATATCCTGCTCTCAAGCTGTGTAACTGTGTCATGCACCTGCTCAAATGAATTTATATGATCAAATTTACAGACAAGTGAAATCCTCAGCTTACCGTTTGTGCTAACTACCTGTATGCTCTCACTTGAGATCACTTCCTTGTTCTCATCAAGAATATTTTTTACTTCCCTTATAATTTCATTTGAGCTGTCTGTAATATCCGTAGTGTCAAAAAGTATTTCGCTCGGTTCATCGATATGGATCTTCAGATGTGAAATGACATCTATCTTCTCTAATATTTTTTTCTCAACTTCCGAAACTATCTTATGTGCTTTAGTAAGATCATTAGTGCTGTCTATTTCAATATGAAGTTCTGAAAAAATTTCATTGTCTGTCTTATGTGAAAAAATATCGTGACACTTCAGACCGAAGTCATTTACTATAAGTCTTATCTTGTCATTGATGGATTCATTTTTTGTTTCAACCGGTTCGGAATGAATTACAATGTCTGCATTCTCCGTCAGTTCATTTATTCTTTTTTCCACATTATCCATTATGTCGTGGGCTTTAGAGAAAGGCACAAGCCTGCTGATTTCAATTGTCATATCAATATATGTAATGCTTCCGGAAGTCCTGATCCTGAAACTGTTAATACCCTCTACTCCTTCTATCAGCAGCGTTTCGTATTTTATTTTTTCATAAAGTCCTTCCGGCACTTTATCCATTAAAGTGTTAAAGGATTTTTTAAGAAGCTTATAACCGAGTGAAATTATGATCAGTGTTACCACAAGCGCTGCAATAGTATCAGCGATCTTACTGACATTGAGATAAGTCAGCAGCAGTCCGGCAAGCACAACGCCTGAGCTTAATATATCACTCGAAAAATGGAGCGCGTCGGCTTCGAGAGCGCTGGAGTTTGTTTCCTTTGCAACTGCTTTTAATTTTTTCGCTCTGTGTATGTCTATAAATATTGTAAAAATAATCGAACCGATGATCCAGAGATTTATATTCAGCTCCGTATCCGTCTTTATGAACAGACGGCTTATGGCTTCATAGATTATATAGGAAGAAGTTATGAATAAAATAAACACCTGAAACAGCGCAGAGAAGTTTTCCGCCTTCTCATGTCCGTAATTGTGATCCTTATCCGGCGGTCTTGAAGAATATTTGATCGAGATTATTGATACAAGACAAACAAAAATATCAATGCCTGAATTAAATACTTCCGAAAGTATTCCAAGACTGCCGCTGAAATACGCTGCGATTATTTTTATCAGGGTTATGAATACTGCCGTGTAAAGCGAATACAGAGCCGCCTTAATTTTTATTTCGGATTTTAATTTGTTATTGTCTGACATTCTGTTCAGGTCTTTCAATATTAGCAATTAATGTTTCGTCTTTCTGCATTTGCGTTAATATCACTCCCGTCATTGTTATCACCGCGCCTATGATAAAAAAATAAGATAAATTTTCATTTAATAATAACCAAGAAAACAGAATAGTAATGACCGGCGATGTATTTGTCAAAGTAGTCAGCGTGCTTGTCTTAATCACCTTCACTGAATAGCTGTAAAGAAAATAACTTCCGAATGCCACAAGCACAGTGAGATGTAAAAATCCGAGTATGACATATCCGTTTACATTTTCGAAGGAAAGATTTTTTACGTCAAATAAAAATACGGGTATGTATAAAATTATTCCGATAAGAAATGAAACGGTCTGCGTTTTTAATGCTCCGTATTTTAAAACCATGCTCCTGCTGAATGCAAGATAGACTGACCACGAAGCCACTGCTAAAAAAAGCAGAGTGTCTCCGAGAAGAAAATTCACTCCCGGAACCGAAGGCGCGAAAATGTTTTCATAAAATATTACAAGTATTCCGATGATCGTAAGAGAAATTGTAATAAGTTTTTTCATCTCAAATTTCTCATTTTGCTGTCTTACAGAAATCAGATATACAATTAAAGGAGTGCAGGCGTATAATATTCCGGAATGCGAGGCAACCGATAATTTCACTCCTACGAGAAAGCAGAACTGATTAACGGGAATTACGAGAAGCCCGAGCATTAAAAATAAAAGTCTGTCCTTTTTATCAATGTTAAAATTTCCATTACTGTATGCAAAGACAATCAGCAGAAGTAAGGTTGCTATTCCGAATCTAAGAAATGCAAGAGAAAGAGGAGATATGGCGCCGACTACATACTTAGCTGCTATCGGCGTAAACGCAGCCGTGAATGTTAAAAAAAATATCAGAATGAATTTTTTCATCTAATTCACGGCTGAATGTTAATGTCTGATTTAAAATAAATGAAAAATTTACCTTACGATTTTTTATTTTTCAAAGAAGCGGTTATTTTCGCTTTAGCTTTCTTAGTGTTCTTTCTGTGCTTAGCTAAAGCTTTCTTTTTTGGTTTGTTCATTATTAAATTATTTAAATTAAAAAATTTTATGCTATTGTGACATTGTCATCCAGATAAACATCCTGAATTGTATTCAGTAATTCGATGCCGTCTTTCATTGGTTTCTGGAATGCCTTTCGTCCGGATATAAGACCCATACCGCCGGCTCGTTTGTTTATTACAGCGGTTTTAACCGCTTCTTGAAGATCAGAGTCGCCTTTGCCTGTGGAAGCACCTCCGGAATTTATAAGTCCGCATCTTCCCATAAAATTATTCGCAACCTGGTAACGGGTCAGATCAATCGGATTGTCAGATGAGAGTTTTTCATATACCAGCTTATGTGTCTTTCCGAATTTCAAAGCGTTGTATCCGCCGTTATTCTCCGGAAGTTTCTGCTTAATAATATCAGCTTCTATTGTAACTCCGAGATGATTTGCCTGTCCTGTGAGATCCGCTGAAGTATGATAATCCTTATCTCCTTTTACGTTGAATGCTGAATTCCTTAAATAACACCATAGTATAGTTACCATTCCGAGTTCGTGAGCATAGGCAAACGCCTGAGAAACTTCCTGTATCTGTCGCGCTGATTCATCCGAACCGAAATATATCGTTGCGCCTACAGCAACAGCTCCCATATCAAAAGCCTGATCTATATCAGCAAAAAATATCTGATCAAATTTATTGGGATAAGTTAAAAATTCATTGTGATTAAATTTCATTATGAAAGGAATTTTATGCGCATACTTTCTCGCAACGGATCCAAGCACTCCAAGCGTGGATGCGACGGCATTGCATCCGCCTTCTATTGCAAGCTTAACTATATTCTCCGGATCGAAATATACGGGATTCGGTGCGAATGAAGCTCCGGCTGAATGTTCTATACCCTGATCCACAGGAAGTACTGAAACGTAACCTGTCCCTGATAATCTCCCCGTATTATATATGAGCTGCATATTTCTGAGTACATTCGGCGATCTGTCAGAATCTTTCCATACTCTGTCAATAAAATCCTTTCCGGGTAAATGAATCGAGTCCTTGGCAATTGTTTTGCATTTGTGTGAAAGCAGATACTCATTTTCCTTTCCGAGTATCTTTAAGGTTTTTTTGTTCATGTCAGTTTATATATTATTAGTTGTATTAATTAATTCTTTTGATTCAAAATTTAATTTTAATTCAGAGTTGCTGTTGCCTTTTTTCACAATATATTTTCCAGGTTCATTCAGTTCAGTCCTCCTTATAAATGCAAGTCCCGAATACTTATTATCATAATATACTGCGCTGGATACAAAACCTGCTTCCTTTTCACTCTTAAAAATTTTATCGCCTTTTTCAAATTCGGTTTCAGAAGTTACCAATAACATTTGCTTGGGTATTTTTCCCTGCGATTCAATCCGAGCTATCACTTCCTGTCCGATGTAACATCCTTTTGTAAATGAAATAAATTTCTCTGGACCGCATTCCATAGGATTGATATCTTCATTCAGTTCATACACGCCTTCGGGAAGCATTTCATTTATTCTCTTATATTCATATTCTTCAAAGCTCAGCTGCTTATGGTCTTTTAGTAATTTTCTGTAAACATCAATATGCTCATCTGCGCAGAGAATTTTTAAAGCCGGGAATTTAACATCATCATAAAATAAAATATCCTTTTCATTGATACGGTATGATTTATTCTTATTATTATCTTCCAATTTTAAATTGAATATATCCCCGGATACAGCAGCAGGTTCATCTGTAAATATTGTTACAATTGAAAAATTTCCTTCAGCTTTACTTAAGCTAACATCATCCGTTATAATATATTTATTGAGATGCGATATAATTTTATCTTCATAACCTGCAGTACAGATGAAATATTTTGCCTCGCTGAGATTTACGAAATTAATAAGATCAATTATTCGTCCTTTATCGGTTGTTAAAAAAGTATATTTGAATTCTCCCGCCGGGAAATTCCTGAGATCATTTGTGGACATTCTGTTAATGAAGTCAGTCAGATCAGCGCCTGATGCGTTTATTAATCCTGATTTTTTGATGAAGTAGCTGACGGGCAAATGAATTTTATAAAATTACTTAAGTGAATTTTTTTAAAGCTGTGTAAACGAATATTATCAGATTAACTAATGTAAAGCCGGAGATCAGAAAAAAAATAAAATTATTCCTGAAGTTGCTGTTAGATCTCTTTTCCGGATATTCCGGGATCACATTTTTTATCTGTTTATGATGTGGATCTTCCGGAAAGTTATTTTCCGGCTGAATAATATTTTCTGAATCCATTTGAGATCTGTTGTTTCTGATAATTATAAAATATAAATATTTCAGGAGTGAGATTAAATGAAAGAATCTTAATATTAATTTATTTATTTTATCACAATCAATTTCCGGTTATTATATTTTTCTTAATTAAAGAAAATAATTATCGCTGACAGTACTGAAAATAATCAGAAGCCGCCAAAGCTCGACACCGCTTCAAAAAGCATTAGCGCATTCAGATCAATTGCCCTTGACGCAGTGATCATTTCCGTTTTGGTTGTTATCGGAATTCTTATTTATAAGGAATTCAAAAGAGATACCGTCGTTATCGAAGTATTTCAGGTTCCGCTTGATCTGGAAAGACAGAATATTACCGGTCAGGCGATCGTCAGTAAATTAATGGACAATATAAAGGATATTGAAAGTAAAGCCGATACCGCATTCCCCCTTCTTGATTATAATCCCGTTATGTATGATTCACAGCTTGAAATAGTAATTCCGGGATCAGGCATTTCTCTGAAATCCCTGATTCAGAATGTAAAGAATTTCCTTGGAAAAAAGCAGACTAAGATTACGGGAGAAGTAGTTTTGAATGATAAAAAAATCTATCTGACAACTCGGATACTCGGTAAACCGTCAAGGACTTTTTCCGGAGATTTAGCTGATCTGGACAAAATACTTTATGACGCCGCAAGGTATGTTCTCATCTATACTCAGCCTTATATGCTTGCATATTACTATTATTACTCATACGGCTCTGATGAAATGAATACGGATCTTGCAATGGATATGATCGATTATTCAATTTCAAACGCCCCGGAAAGTGATGACGTAATGGCTTATACATTATACGGATATATACTTTCCGATCAGGGTAAATATGAAGAGTCTATAACTATGTATGAAAATGCCCTTGATCTCAATCCGCGCTATACTGACGCTATGACAGGATGGGCTTATTCGCTTTTTGAAATGAATAAATACGATGAATCCGAAGAATTATATAAAAAAGCTATCCGCATTGACCCAAATGATTCCTATACTTATTATTATTATGCTCTTTTGAAAGAAAGAATGAATTCATTTAACGAAGCTGACAGTTTGTTTCAGACTGCATTGAAAATAGACGGAAGTAATTTTGAAGCAATGAACAGTTATTCAATATTCCTTATGAAACAGGACAGAATAAACGATGCTAAAAACATATTGAAAAAAATAATCAAAATAAGACCAGATAATCCAGAAGCATACATAAATCTCGGCAAAATAAATCAGCTTGAGAATAAGCCTGAAGAAGCTCTCGTAAATTTCAAAAAATCTTTTAAACTTGACTCTGCGAATTATATACCTCTGATCTATGCTTCAAGGATACTTGCCGAGCAGGATAAAAAAGAAGAAGCCGAAAATCTTTTAAAAGCAATTGATCTGAATCAAAAGCTTGACAGATCATTAACAAAAGATCTTGGATTACTGCTTGAAGATCTCGGCAGAAAGGAAGAATTTAATCGACTCTATAATAATTCAATTAAAAATTATCCTGAAGATTCAGCTTATTTCAGGACACGGATTAATGATTATGGAAAAAAAATTAATTAATATTGCCGGATTATAATAGTTTGACTAAAAAATTTTCATTTGTTTTTTCTAAATACAGTTTTACAAAAACAATGATTGATATAAGAATTTCAAATAATTTTAATATTAATACATCTTTTCTCAGCTTTAAAATCCTAAAAACTCTTTTTTTTTTCTTTGTAAAAACATATTAATAGATTTAATTTTGTATAAAGGCGATTAAGAAGATGCACAATAAAGTTTTATTTACAGTTTCCCCCGGAAATTCAGATATATTGCATCTTCATCGCCTGAAAGTGCTTTTAGAATTTACGGGGGTTTTTTTATAAAATGATTTATTGCAACTTAAATTCACAATTTTTTTTAAAAAACAAATTTATTAACTTAAACATATTTAAATTTCAAAAGGAGATGAAATGAAAAAGATTTATTTAGCACTAACCTTGGTTTTAGCAATTATAATGTCAAGCTGCAGCAGTAATTCAACATCAGGCAGTGGCGGAATTATTACCCCTGGAGGAGGAGGAGGCAATACAGGTAATGTTACCTTTAATACCAGTTTAGTTCAGGACCAGGGAGTCATTTATTTTCAATTTATACCCAGTACAGGAGTTGTTTTAACAAAAATCACGGCAAGCTGTCCACAGGCTCAGATCTCAAATGAAGTTATTAATGGTGACGGAACAACTGTTTATTCTCAAAGTAATCCAATGCTACTCAATACAACAGGCGTTACAATTGCTCAGGGTCAGCAATGGACATTTATAATTGAAGGTAAGGTGGGAAGTTCTTCAGGAGCAGCTTATACAACAACTGTAAATTATACAGTTCAATAATTTTAAAAACTAAAAAAAATTAATTAATTAAAAAATAAAAATGAAAAACTTAGTATTTTTGGTTTTACTCTTTGTTGTTTTATTATTTTCATCTGAATCAAATGCACAAGTTAAAGTATCACTCGGTCTTGAAGCTGGTATTAATATTGCAAATACAACTCAAACGCCGGATGCTAATACAAACTCAAAAGTCGGAATGATTGCCGGTGGAGTGCTTGAACTGGGATTATCCAAGCAAATTTCTATTGTACCGGGTATCAGATATGTCATGAAAGGTAATTCATTTACAACAAATAATGTGAATGTCGATAATAAAGGAAATTTTTTACAATTCCCGGCTTTATTGAAAGTTAAATTTCCTTTAACTGAAATTAAACCTTATCTGATTGCAGGACCAATCCTTGGAATATTGTTAAGCTCTACCCAGGATCAATCTACATCTACTCAATCTGCAAGTTTCGATACAAAAGCTAATTTTGAAACTACAGAATTCAGCTTACTTTTTGGAGGAGGTTTGGATTTCAAAGTAGCTACTACTACCGATTTGTTTTTTCAGTTTGGATATGAATTAGGATTATCAAATATTTCCAAAGTTGTAAATCAGACAATAAAAACAAACGGAATTCAAATAACTGCAGGCGCAAAATTCGGTCTGTAATATATTTTTTATAAATTCACTTAAGCCGGTATTTTATTTACCGGCTTTTTTTTTAAAATTTCCTGCCTGAGTATCAAAATAATCCTTTAAATCTATATTCATTATCCATATATTTGTAGCTTAATCTAAATAATTTATTCACACAATGACCGGAAAACATAACACCGAAGACAAATTAATGATGGCTTATTATAAAGCCGTTGACTTTTTTGAAAAAAATAAAAAACATATATATACTGCACTGACGATCCTTGTGGTCGGTATTGCCGGCATAATTCTTTTAGTAAATAAAAGAACAGCAAATAATGAACTCGCAGCGGTAGAAATTGAAAAAATTAAACCCGTTTACGCAGCAAATAATTTTAAACAGGCGATTGAAGGAGATTCTCTCGGAATTTCAAAAGGTCTTCTTTTTATAGTAAATGAATACGGCTCAACTGAAAACGGCGAACTCGCTAAATTCATGCTCGCTAATTCATATTATGCCCTTAGAGATTTTGATAATGCCGAAAAGTATTACAAGGATTATTCCGGCAGTAATAAACTTTTAAATGTTTCTGTCCTTGCAGGTCTCGCAGGAGTATATGAGGCAAAAGGAAATTACAGTGAAGCTGCAAAGCAGTTTCTGAAAGCTTCGGTCGCTGATAAAGAAAACCCTTTTAATGATCAGTATTTATTTTATGCAGCAAGATCATTTTATAAAGCCGGCGACTTCAAAGCTTCAAAAGAACTTTTTGATGAACTGAAAAAAGATTATCCTAAATCAAAATATATCGCAGAGTCAGACAGGTATAAAGCAGGGATGAAGAATTAGTTTATTTCAAATTATTTTATAATGAGTCTTAAAGAAAAAATTAACGAAGATCTTAATGCTTCTCTGAAAGCAAAGGATTCCGTAAGAACTGAAACTCTCAGATCCATCAGAGCGGAAATTCTAAAAATGGATAAGTCAGGTATGAACAGGGAAATGAATGAAGATGAGGAAATTCAGCTTCTCTCGCGTCTTGCCAAAATGAGAAAAGAGTCGATTGTGCTGTTTGGTAATGCAGGCAGAACTGATCTCGTGGATAAAGAAACTATCCAGCTGAATATTATAAGTGAATATCTTCCGGCTCAGATGTCTCCCGAAGATGCCGGCGTCATAATTGAAAATATACTAAAAGAAACCGGTTTCACTGAACAGAAAGATTTCGGAAAGCTAATGGGTGAAGTTATGAAACAGTTGAAAGGAAAGATTGACGGCAAAGTTATTCAGGAGCTTGTCAGAAAAAGAATGAACTGATTTTCTTTCCTTATAATTTTTACCTTCCTTCCTTTTATTTACTGATTTTATTTTTTGTATAATTGATATTTCAGTTAGCTGAACGGTATTGAATACTCTCGATTTAATAATATCATTCGTCATTATTGTCCCCGCTTTACTCGGCCTGCAAAAGGGTTTTCTCAGAAGTATTTTTTCTCTGATTGGAATTGTAGCAGGATTCATTCTTGCTACAAGCTATAATGAACTTCTGACAGGTTATATCTCATTTTTAAAATTAGATCAGAAAATATTAAGTCTGATTTCCTTTTTTATTATTTTAATTTCTGTCAATTTAATACTCGGATATATTTCTAAGAAGATATCGGGATTTAATTTCATTACTAAATCCTTTGACAGGATCTTCGGTTTGCTTTTTGGAATGATGAAAGGAATTATACTGGCAAGCTTATTTCTTCTTGCCTCTACTAAACTGTTTTCCGTATTCAGTAAGAAAACAGTTGATGAATCCCTGATTTATCCTCACGTTGTAGATGCAGCTCCTGGAATATATGATTTTCTGAAAGTATTGCTTCCAGGTGCTGGTGAATTTTATAATGAATTCAATTTTTTAAAAAACAATCAGAAGTAATATGGATCTTGCTGATATTAAATTTAAACTGGAATTTGACAGAATTACTTCAAGACTGATTCATAATGTCTATTCGGATCTCGGAAAAGAATTATGCGAGAACATTAATTTTTATGCTGATCAGGAAGAGCTGGAATATGAGCTGGACAAAGTTTCTCAAATGAAAGAACTTCTTAATGTCCGCGGAGACTTACCGCTGGACGGGCTTAGCGATATCAGAAGATCAATTTCAAAAGCGGGCATCGAAGGTCATTACATAGCACCTGAAGAGTTTCTTCATATACTTGAATTTCTCAGAGTATCCAGGAAAGTCAGGAGAATGATATCCGAAGAAAGCCGTGACTTCAGTGAAGACTTTTCTATGCTGAAAAAAATAGTTGCGGATCTGTTCTTTGACAAAATTCTCGAACATAATATTGAAATTACAGTTGATGAAAACGGCGCGGTAAAGGATTCTGCGTCCGCGAATCTCAGAAAAATTAGAAGGCAGATCAATTCGCAGTCTGAAAGACTCAGAAAAACATTATCTTCCGTCCTTGAAAGAGTCTCTGAAAAAGATTATACGAGAGATGATATCATCACACAGCGCGACGGCAGATTTGTAATACCTGTCAAAGCTGAAAATAAGAAGTTTGTGCACGGGATAATTCACAGTTCGTCTTCCACCGGGGCTACCGTTTTTATTGAACCTACTGAAACTATTGAACTCAATAACGAGATCACTGAACTTTACTTTGAAGAAAAAAGAGAGATTGAATTAATATTACGAGAACTCGCACGTCAGCTGTCTAAAGTAATTGAGCCGCTCAGGATAAACGTTAAAATACTTGCAGAGATAGATTTTCTTCAGACAAAGGCAAGATATTCAATTGAAACAATTTCCGCAAAGCCTGAATTTACAAAAAACTACATAGATCTTAAAAACGCATACCATCCTGTACTGCTTCAGACTCATAAACGAAATGAAGTGGTTCCGCTCAATATCTGTATCGGAAAAGAATTTAACAGTCTTGTTATATCGGGACCAAATGCCGGAGGTAAGACAGTCGTTTTGAAAACCATCGGACTTATGCAGCTTATGCTTCAATCAGGTCTTCACATACCTGCTGATCCGGAAAGCAAACTTTGTCTGTTTAAAGATATATTTGTGAGCATAGGTGATGATCAGTCCCTTGAAAATGATCTGAGCACTTTCAGTTCGCATCTTAAATATATTAAAGAAATTATTTCAGATTCAGATGAAAGATCGCTTGTATTGATTGATGAGATAGCAAGCGGTACGGATCCGGTGCTCGGCAGCGCGCTGTCTGCATCTATATTAAATTATCTTTCAGCGAAAAAATGCATTACTATTGTAACAACTCATAACAGCGAACTCAAAGAATTCGCTTACAGTACTGAAAACATAGAGAACGGTTCGCTCGAATTTAACACGGAAAATCTTTCTCCGAATTTTAAATTCTCAACAGGTGTACCGGGACAAAGTTTTACTTTTGAGATAGCTAGAAAATATGATTTTCCTGAAGATATTCTTAAGGATGCGGGAAAGTATCTTTCGGAAAATGAAAGCCGGCTTGAAGATCTGTTAAAAGAACTGAACGAAATGAAACATAAATACGAGCTGTTAAGAAATAAATACGATATTGAGAACAGCAGACTCTCAGGTCTGACAAATTTATATGATGCGAAATTAAAAGAGCTGACTAAAAACGAAAGAGAGCTCAGATACAAAGCTAAACTGGATGCGGAAAATATTCTTAAAAATGCAAACAAACTGATTGAGAAGACCATAAAAGAACTGCGTGAGAAGGAAAATTTACACAAAGAAATTAAAAAGGAATTTGCACAGGAGGCTGCTGAGATTATAAAACCCGAGCCTGAGGAGCTTTCAGAAAGCAATTACAACGCGACGACAGCTGAAGTAGGTGAAATCAGATTAAATGATTTTGTCAGGATACTTAATACTAATTCAACCGGTGAAGTAATTCAAATCTCCGGAAATGCGGTTACTGTTAACATTAACGGAATTGCAATTAAGACAACACCGGATGAACTGGAAAAAATTAACAAACCGGATACAAAAGATAAATATCGCTCTGATACTTCTTATACTGAACTGAATACCGGTTCGGTCAGCACTTCTTTAGATCTTCGCGGTAAATATACATATGAGATTAACAATTCACTTTACACTTTTCTTGATGAAGCGTTAAGAAACGGACTTCGGGAAGTCAGCGTCATTCACGGAAAAGGCAGCGGCAAACTGCGTGATGAAGTTCACAAACAACTCAAAGAGAACGTTATGGTCAAATCATTCCGTCTGGGCAGCATCTCTGAAGGAGACAGCGGGGTTACGTTAGTAAAATTGTAAAAGGGTCTATGCACGGTATGATGAAATTAACACTCAATTATAAATTCAGGATCAGTAAGAATTGAAAAAAATAATTATTTGCGGCGCCGGTATCGGAGGAATGGTAAGTGCAATACGGCTTGCGCATCTTGGCTATAAATCTGAGATTTTTGAGAAAAATAATTACGCGGGAGGTAAGATGGGAGAATATTATGAATCAGGATTCAGATTTGATACCGGTCCTTCGCTTATAACTATGCCTTATGTACTTGAAGATTTTTTTAATGAAATCGGCAGAGATATAAAAAATTATATAAACTTAATACCGCTTGATAACGCATGCCGATATTTCTGGAGTGACGGAGTTTCATTAAATGCTTATACAGATCACATCAGATTTAAAGACGAGTTTATTTCCGTATTTGGTGAAGAAGAATATTCCGGATTTCTGAACTATCTAGAGTACGGAAAATTTTTCTATGAGATGTCGGAGAAAAACATACTTCAGAGTGAATTCAGGATAAGAAATTTTCTGACTGCTAAAGGAATAAAAAATATTAATAAGTTCATTTCCGGAAAATCCATCAACGATCTTTCAAATAAATTTTTTAAAGATCCTAAACTGAAGCAGCTCTTTGACAGATATGCGACTTACAACGGATCTTCGCCTTATCTCGCGTCACAGATATTTTCAATTATACCCTATATAGAATTCAAATACGGCGCCTGGTATCCTGAAGGCGGAATGTACAGAATTGCAAAAGCCCTTGCGAGACTTTGCGGTGAATACGGTATCAGAATAAATTACGGACATGAGCTGAGTGACATTTCTTCCGCTTCAGGTAATATTAACAAATGTATTTTTACTGTTAATGATGAAGCGCAGAAATCAATATCGGATTTTGATATTATGATCTCCAATTTTACAAACAATATCAAGCTTACTGGAAAAGAATATTTCAAGACCGGCGACTGGTCAAGCTCCGGTTTTATCGCACTTATAGGATTTAATGAAATCTCTGATATTCTTTCGCAGCACAATATATTTTTTTCCGGAGATTATGAAAAAGAATTCTTGGATATTTTTGAAAAAAAGATTCCTGCTGATGATATGACAGTTTATATTTCCGTTACTGGGAAATCCGAACGGAATGACGCGCCGGCTGGCACTGAGAACTGGTTCGTGCTTGTAAACGCTCCTGCGCTAAATGATAATTTCACATGGACAGAAAAAAATAAATATGATTACTTTGAGAAAGTAATTGATAAAATAAACTCTTTCGAATTATTCCCCGGCGATATCCGGGAAAAGATAATTTTTTCCAAGATTTTCACGCCGGCTGACTTTTTGAAGAATTACGGTTCGGAATTCGGATCGATTTACGGATTGTCTTCTAACTCACTGTTTACAATGTTCAGAAGACCTAAAAATAAATCTGACAATTACAACAACCTGTATTTTACCGGAGGCAACACACATCCCGGCGGCGGTGTGCCATTATGTTTTCTTTCCGGAAAAATTGTATCGGAAATAATCCGAGATGGCAATAAAAATGCATATTAATTATATTTCATTAAAGTTTACTATATGGATAAAATATTAATCGTTGATGATGAAGAGAATATCATTGAAAGCATTTCAATGATTCTTAAATCAGAAGGTTATGAGACGGAGAGCTGTCTTTCCGGAGCTGAAGCCATAAACAAAGTAAAAAATTCTGAATATGATCTGATTCTGCTTGATATTAAAATGCCGAGAATGGACGGGATAGAAGTGCTTGAAAAAATTATGGAAATAAACAGCCGGCAGGTAGTTATCATGATTACCGGTCACGGTACTATTGAAACAGCAGTTGAAGCTATTAAAAAAGGTGCTTATAATTTTCTGCAGAAACCGTTGCCGGATCTTTATGAATTAAAGTTAATAGTTAAGAATGCCGTTGAATTTAAAAAGTCCAGAGATGAATTAATCCGCGTCAGAAAAGATCTTATAGAAACGTATAAGATAGTCGGCAGCAGCGAAAAGATCCGTAATGCTGTCGATCTTGTAAAGAAATTTTCCAAAGTAAATTCAAATGTGCTTGTAACCGGCGAGAGCGGGACCGGAAAAGAACTTGCTGCAAGACTTATTCATTTATATTCAGATAAAGCGGACAAACCTTTTATTGAAATCAGCAGCGCAAATCTTCCTGAAGAGAAAACGGATCTGGAACTCTTCGGCGGAATTGAAGACGGTAATTTTATAAAAGGTAAATTTGAACTTGCCGAAGGCGGTACGATTTTTCTTGATGAAATTTCGAATCTGACCGGAGAAGTTCAGTCAAAATTGCTGAAAGTGCTCGAGACGAATAAAATAATGCGTTTAGGCACTAACATAGAAATTCATCTTAACGCCCGGTTCATATTCGCATCAAACAGAGATCTGCTGGAGGAAGTAAAGAGCGGAAATCTCCGTGAAGATTTTTTCCACCGAATAAATGTTTTCAGAATTGACCTGCCTGCACTTCGGGAAATACCTGAAGATATACAGCAGCTCACGGAATATTTTGCCAAAAAATTCTGCACAGAAAATAATATTCCTGTTAAGAAATTCAGCAAAAGCGCAATTGATCTGTTACTTTCGCTCAGGTGGGCTGGAAATGCAAGAGAGCTTAAGAATCTTGTTGAGAGACTGATTATTTCAGTTGATAAAAAAGTAATTGAGTATGAAGATATAGAAATTCCCGGAAGCAGGCATCTGAAGGAGTTCAGTGAGTTATTCAATAAGAATATGACTCTTAATGATTTTCAGAACGAATCGGAAAAGATTTTTTTATTAAAAATGCTTAATGACTATAAATACAATATTTCGCAGACTGCCGATGCTCTGAAAATTCAGAGAAGCCACCTTTATAAGCTGCTTACAAAATACGATATTCCCACTCCCAAAAAGCGATCCGGAACATCATGAATTTTTTTGTCTGAAGATTTCATACAGAAATACTCCCGCAGATACAGACGCATTAAGTGAATCTATTTTACCTGCCATAGGGATCCGGATTTTAATATCACACTTTTCAAGAAGATTTTTTCTTATTCCCGAACCTTCGCTGCCTATTATCAGCGCTAGCGGTATTTTAAGATCACATTCAAATATTGTTTTGGATGAATTCAAATCTGTTCCCGCTATCCAGTAACCGTTATTTTTTAAGAAGATTAGAGTGTTTGTAATGTTAGTTTCTTTTGCAATTGCAATATAGTTAACAGCTCCTGAAGAAGTTTTAAGTACAGTATGATTTACTTCAGCGGAATTATGACGGGGAATTACGATACCGTCAGCACCGAGACATACGGCAGACCTTGCAATTGCGCCGAGATTATGCGGATCTGTTATGCAGTCAAGGATAAGTATAAGAGGATTTTTTATCTTCTTATTTCTTTCAACCATTTCACGAAGTGATATATAATTATAATCTTTGATGAAACCGATAACACCCTGATCCACTCCTTCGTCTTTACTTTTATTGTCAAAAAATTTTTTAAAATCCATATAGTTAAGATACACTACATTAATTTTATACTTACCCGCTGTCTCTACAATGCTTTTTAGTTTGTTATCAGGTTTAATCTTTTTGAGAAGTATGATTTTATTAAATGAATCAGGATTAGATTTCAGAGTTTCGAGAACGGGGTTTTTACCGATTACCAACATTTATATATAAATTTAATATGGATTTAGAATTAAGTATTTTAATATAATTATAATATTCATCAATATATCAGTAAAATAATTTTCATACTATTTGAACGAAAGACTGTCAGCTGTATTCAACAGATACAAGGAAAAATTTTCTCATACTGAACTCAGAAAAGGAGTTTTATATATCGTTTCCACGCCTGTCGGAAATATTGAAGACATTTCATTCAGAGCGATAAATGTTCTGGAGAAAGCTGATCTTATTGCATGCGAAGATACGAGGAATACCAATTTTCTGCTGACTCAGTACGGGATCAGAAACAGAACAGTCAGTTACTATTCCCATGTGGAATCGGAAAAATCCGAAATGCTTATCTCGGAATTGAAATCCGGAAAAACAATTGCGCTTGTCTCTGACGCCGGTACGCCGGGAATCTCTGACCCGGGAAATTTACTTGTCTCAAAATGTATTCAGGAAAATATTGATGTATATTCAGTACCGGGCTGCAGTTCGCTGATCCATGCCCTGGTTTTGTCAGGAATGCCTGCAAATAAATTTTATTTTCAGGGGTTTCTTCCGCAGAAAAAAGGAAGGCATACAGCGCTTATTCAGCTTTCAAAGATCAGAATGACTCTGATAATTTTCGAGTCTCCGTTCCGGATTTATAAAACATTAAATGAAATTCATGAACATCTCGGCAACAGGCAAATTGCGATATGCAGAGAGTTAACAAAAAAATTTGAGCAGATCGTCAGAGGAAATGTAAAAAATATTTTAACTCAACAGCTAAAAACAAAAGGTGAATTCGTAATAATTGTAAATAATAATTAATGACAAAAAACAATAACATCAGAGTAAGGTTTGCTCCCTCACCGACGGGATACATTCATATTGGTTCGCTGCGCACTGCGCTGTTTAATTTTTTATATGCCCGAAACACAGGCGGAAAAAATATTCTTAGGATCGAAGATACTGATCAGTCGAGAAAAGTGGAAGGCGCAGTTGAAAATCTTGTAAGATCACTGGGTCTGCTTGGAATAGAATTTGACGAAGGTCCGGTACAGGGCGGTGATAAAGGTCCGTATTATCAGTCGGAGAGACTTGCAATTTACAGAAAATACTGTGATGAACTTCTGGAAAAGAAGGCGGCGTATTATGCATTTGAAACTCCGGAAGTGCTGGATGAAATGAGAAAGCTGCAGCAGCTTGAAGGAAGACAGACAATGTATGACGGAAGAGCGAGGGATCTGAGCGATGCGGAAGTTAAAGAAAATCTTGACAAAGGAATTCCGTATGTAATAAGACTTAAAGTTCCTAAAAATGAAGAAGTCAAATTTGAAGATCTGATCAAAGGTGTGATTAAGATCGAAACTAATATTATTGATGACCAGATACTTCTGAAGTCAGACGGATTTCCTACATATCATCTTGCGAATGTGATAGATGACCATCTGATGGAAATCACTCTTATTATAAGAGGCGAAGAGTGGATCACATCTGTTCCAAAACACATTCTGATTTACAAAGCTCTCGGCTGGGATGTTCCGGCAATGGCTCATGTTCCTCTTATACTTAATCCTGATAAAACAAAACTAAGCAAGAGACAGGGGGATGTTGCCGTTGAGGATTATCTTAAGAAAGGATATCTTAAAGATGCGTTAATAAATTTTATAGCAATGCTGGGATGGAATCCCGGTGAAGGAGAAGAAAATGAATTTTTCTCAATGGAAGAACTTTCGGAAAAATTTTCTCTTGAAAAAGTTCAGTCTTCCGGCGCGGTTTTCAATGTTGATAAACTTAACTGGATGAATAATTCTTACATTAAAAATTATGATCCTGACAAACTTCTCGAATTATCCCTCCCCTATTTTAAATCGTCAGGCGTGGATATTACAGATACTGAACTTACAAAAAAAATTCTCCTTGCAATAAGAGTATATCTGAATAAACTTGATGAAATTCCTGAGCATACGAAAATTTTCACACAGGATAAAGTGGAAATAGAAGATAAAAATTTAATTGATATTTTAAAAACTGATACATCAGTAAAAGTTTTTAAGGAACTGATCAGACAGCTTGAAAGTGTTCAGATTTTAACAGCCGGGATTTATAAGGAAAAAATTAGTGAGGTACAGAGGATAACGGGAATAAAAGGTAAGTTACTGTTTAAGCCGGTCAGGTTAGCGCTGACCGGAAGTGAGAACGGACCTGATCTTCCGGCAATAGCTGAAATTCTGGGTAGGGATAAAATCATTAAATTACTCGGCGCTTGGTTATAAAAAAAGCCGTTATTAAAAATAACGGCTTTGAAAACTTACTATCTGATTTTCTTTTTATGTCTGTTTTTTCTGAGTCTTTTCTTTCTTTTGTGCGTCGCCATTTTATGACGTTTTCTTTTTTTACCGCAGGGCATAATTAATTTTTTTCCTTTCTTATATATTTAATATTAATTTAAAATTCTTTTACTTTTCAGTCATTGCTTCCTGAACCGCTTTCTTAAAATCCTTTGACACTTTAAACATTGGAATATATCTTTTACCAAGAGAAATTTTTTCACCCGTCTTTGGATTTCTCGCAACTCTCGGATGCTTCATATTATTTTTAAATGTACCAAAGCCCCTGATTTCAACTGATTCATTCCTTTTCAAAGAATCAATTACACAGCTTATAAAGCCTTCAACGACAATTTCAGTTTCTTTTTTACTTAAACCTGTTGCGCCGGAGATTGCAGCAGCAATCTGTGATCTTGTCATTTCCCTCTCCTGATTTTCTGTTAATAAACAAATTTATATTGTAAAAGCGGCTGATCTATAAATTCCGATTTTATTTCTTCTTTTATTGATCTCAACTCATTATTTGAGAAAGTATCAAGAATTCTTTCAAAAAGAGTTGTCTTATTTTTTTCTTTTACAATCGTCGGCTCACCTTCAATACCCGCCATATCCGCAGCTATCTTTATTGCATCTTCATAGGTTCCGATTGAATCTATCAAGCCGATTTTTAATGCCTGTCTTCCCGTAAAAACCCTTCCGGTTGCATATTCTTTTATTTTCGCCGTATCAATTTTTCTTTCTCTGGCTACAACTTCAATAAATTGCTGATATGTATCATCTACTATTTCCTGAAAATATGTTCTGTCTTTTTCCGAAAAATCATTAAAAGGATTTCCTGCGTCTTTCAGTTCTCCGCTGGTAATTGTCATTGATTTGACGCCGATCTTATCGGCAAGCTCTTTGTAATTAATAAGCTGAATTATCACTCCAATACTTCCTACAAGCGAACCCTCGTCTGCTATAATTGTGCTTCCGCCGCATGCAGCATAATAACCTCCGCTTGCTCCGAGACTTGCAATGGAAACTATAACCGGTTTACCGCCGTCTCTTGTTTTCCTTATAATTTCGTATATCTCCTGTGAAGCCGCAACTCCGCCTCCGGGAGTATTAACTCTGAGAAGTATTGCTTTAATTGATTTATCTTCAGAATATTTTTTAAACTGTTTGACAATTCCTTCAGATGAAAAAATTGTAAAGTTCAGCTCGACAACTGCGATCTTTCCTTTACCTTTTCCGCTAATTTCAAGAGAACCGTCAGTATCAGTAATTGCTTTGGTAAAGTAGATAAAAGAAATCCCGACAAAGATAATCGCTATCACTATCAGAGAAATAAATATTCCCCAGAACCATTTCCCCGAATTTGATTTTGCCGGTTGCTGATTTCCGTTATCCATTTCTTTTTAGTTACTTACCGTCAAGTTGATTCTTTTTATTCAATGCATCCTGCGCATCATCCGTTCTTCCGAGATTAGCATATACGGAAATCAGTAATTCATAAATCTGCTTTTCAAGCTCTTTCTTTTTAAGATTTGTCTTCATTGGTTCAAGAGTTACAAGAGCTTCATTGAAATAATCTTTATAATTTCCATCTTCGTCTTTCAGTCTGCTTTCTTCACCTAATTTTGCCAGTGCAAGTCCGTTATTATAGGCAGATGTTTCATAATACTCGTTATCTTTCGGCAGATTCTTTATTGCCATTATTTTCTTAAACATTTCGCTTGCAGCCGTAAAATTATTTGTTGACATCATTCCCAGACCGGATTCGAAAAGAATTTTTGCCACTCTTTCGGCGTCTTCCTGATTTGATGATTTTGAAGCAATGTCATTGAAAATAACCAGGGCTTTATCACTGTTTCCGAGTGCAAGATAAGTTTCTCCCATAGCTGAAAAAGATTTCAGACTGTCCGGAAAAATAACTGAAGATGCTTCAAAACTTTTCAGAGCGCTGTTATAAAAGCCCTTTGCGGCATCCATATTCTTTTTTTCTTCAGCTTCGATACCGGACTGAAAATCTCTTGCTCCGGCATTAAATTTTTCCACCCAGTAAGACTGAATATTAGGACTGAAATTTTTTGAGATTGAAAGGCTTTTTTGAAATGATTTCTGAGCTTCATCATATTTTCCGAGCTCAACCTGTGAATAACCGAGCATATACCATCCTTCGTCATCGTTTTGATCAATAGCTAATCCTTTTTTTAATTCAGATTCAGCTTTGATATAATCCTTTTGCGCAAATGCCAGCTTTCCGGTTGTTGACTGAGCTGACGAACAGCCCTGAAAGCAATATGCGATGACAGATAAAAAAATGACCGGCACAACTAATAAAAATAATTTATTTAATTTCATTATTAAATTTCTCCTGAAAGTTTTAAATTTTGAGTGTGTAAATATACGAATTATAAGACATTTATTCAATTTAACAATAATTCGTTTAAGGTATTTTCAGGTAGTTATTAAGCTCTTGGGTGAAAACTTTTATGAACTTCAATCAGATAATCCCTGTCAATATGCGTGTAAATCTGAGTAGTGGAAATGTCCGAATGTCCAAGCATTTCCTGAATGATTCTTATATCAGCGCCGCCTTTCAATAGATGTGTAGCAAAAGAATGTCTCAGAGTATGCGGATGAACATTTTTCTTTATTCCGCAAAGGTTTACATATTTGTTTAAAATATTCAGAATTCCCATTCTTGACAGTTTACCTCCTCTGAAATTCAGAAACAAAATATTTCCTGAATTGCTGTTCCTGAGTATTGGTCTGCTTTCGTTCATATATTTTATAATAAACTTTAAAGCTATATTTCCGACCGGCACGATTCTTTCTTTTGAACCTTTACCTAAAACTCTCAAATAACCTTCATCAAAAAAAATATTCCCGGATTCCAGATTTGATACTTCGCTGACTCTAAGTCCGCTGGCATACATAGTTTCAAGCAGGGCTTTGTCACGCAGTTCAAGTTTGTCATTAATATCTGGTTTTGAAAGCAGCAGCTCAGTTTCTTCAATTGTTAAAACCTCAGGTAAATTTCTGGATATTTTCGGTGTTTCAAGATCTACTACAGGATTAATTGAAATTACATTTTCAGATTCAAGATATTTAAAAAACGATTTAAGTGATGAAATAAATCTGGCGATTGATTTGTCAGAATACTTTTTCCCTTCTTTACTGCCTTTTGCTCTGAGATGTAAAAGAAATTGACTTACAGTATTCTTATAAACTTCTTTAATCTGAAAAATTTTCCTTACTTCTTTCAGATAATTAATAAATCTTTCCAGATCTTTTTTGTATGAAAAAACTGTGTTTTCTGAAAGAGATTTTTCGACAATCAGATAATTGAGAAATAGCTGTTTATGAAAATCGAGATCGCCGGTCATAAATATTAGTTTTTAGCGGAGTTTGAAACAAGCTCAAGCTGGTTTGAATCCGGATATTTAATTCTGTGATGATGAATGCCTATAAGAACTTTCATAAAACTGTCTTTAATCCGTGTCAGGTCTCTCAGAGTAAGATCACATTCATCAAATTCACCTTCCATAAATCTGCTTCTAATAACTTCCCTGATCTTACTTTCAAGTTTCTGAGGAGTAGGGTCTTCTATCGCTCTTGTGCAGGCTTCGATAGAATCCGCGAGCATTACGATACCCGTCTCTTTGGTCTGAGGTTTTGGACCGGGATATCTGTAAATTAAATCAGATATTTCTTCTTTAGATGAATTTTTTGCTTTATCATAGAAGTATGAAACTAGCGTTGTCCCGTGATGCATAGGAATAAAATCAATAATCTCCTGAGGTAGTTTGTATTTTTTCGCCAGTTCTATACCGTCTTTAACATGCGCAATAATAATTTTTGTACTTACATTCGGGTTAAGTTCATTATGCTTATTATTTTCATCGAGCTGATTTTCTATGAAATACATAGGTTTGCTTATCTTTCCTATGTCGTGATAATAACATCCTACTCTTGCGAGGATCTGATTCGCGCCTATTGCTTCAGCTGCAGCTTCGGATAAATTTCCCATTATTATACTATGATGAAATGTACCGGGCGCTTTGGACGAAAGCTCTTTCAGCAAGGGATGATTGAAATCAGAGAGTTCAAGTAATGTGAGGTCAGTGGTAATTTTAAAAACTTTTTCGTAAAAAATCAGAAGACCAAAGGCAATCACCGGGGACATAACTGCATTTATTCCTCCGAACATTAATTTCATCCAAAGTTTCTGATAATCTTCAATTCTTATGAGATTAATGGCTAATATTGAAAAAGTATAACCGATGAGAATAAACAGGAATGACCTGAAAATCTGAGATCGGTTTTTAATATCTCTTTCGCTGAAAATTGCCAGAACTGATCCGCAGAAAGAAATGAATGAAATTGAATAATCCCCTCCTCTGATAGCCGCCACCAGAAAACAGATTATTGTAACTGTATAAAATGCAAGTCTTGAATCAAAAATTATTGTAAGTAAAATTGATGCAACCGGAACAAAGATAAGAAGCTCAATGGGAAGTTTCAGATCTATATTCATACTGAGAAATGCGATAAATCCGACTATGAGAATCATAGAAGAGATAATCATCAGTTTAAAATTATTAATGAATACATCTTTTCTTATGTAATAAAGAAATAAAATCAGAATAAGCATTAGAATAAATACGGTAAAAAATTTACCGACATACTGAAGTATCAGATCCTGCATTCCAATTTTTTCAAGCCGGACTTTTTTATAGGAATCCAGTTTCATTTTTGTAAATCTGTTGACTGGATCATGCTTGCTGATTATTCTTTCATTTTCTCTGACGATTCCGATTGTTTTGGGAATTTGTTCTATTCTGCTCTGCGTTTCTTTTTCAGTAAGTACATTGTTGTATAAAAGATTTTCCGGAGTAAGCTTTCCTGTGATTTTTACAGCAGAAGAGACAAGAAGCGAATCACCGAATTTGCTGCGGAATTTATTTTCAAAATCATTCAGCAGTTCATTCTTATCAATAATTTTATCCAAATCTGTCAGCTCCTGCAGTTTTTCGTCCTTAAGCTGAACAGTGATTTTCTTTGATGTTATTTTATTCTTATCAATATTTATTATATCTTTATCAGCATTATTCTGAATTTCTTTAGAAAGATAATTATAAAATTCATTGAAAGACAAGTTGTTATCAGTATTCTGATTACTGTGCAGAGAATAAAGTTTTTCCCATTCTGGAAACGTAAAATCAATTTTCACATTTTGCTTTAATGCGTCAAGTTTTTCTGAATTAATATATCCGTCTTTGTTATTAACCAGCTCATCAGCTTTTCTGAAAATATTCTGAAACTGATATTTAAGATCTTCGAGACTGTCCTTGAGCTTATAATTATTATCAGTCTTATCAAAAACCATAGCAATATTTCTAATAACATCCTTTTTTTCCTGCTCGTATTCGGATTCATCCTTATAAACCGGGAATGAGAACGGCGCTATCAGATCTTCCGAAGACCAGATTGCGCCGACTTCATATTTGGATTCAATATTCTTATAACTTGGTATCATTATAAAAAGCAGTGTAACGGTAATTATAAGTACGCAAAGCTTTACAAAATTACTCTTCTTGTAATTTATTTTTTTAATTTTCCCGAAAATGTTTCCGATATTTTTAAAATTGCTTTGATTCATGTGTTAAGGTATAAAAAGAAAAGAGTAGTTTGCTGACTACTCTCCGTAAATAATTTTAATTTTAACCTTACAATTAAACTTCATACTTTGTAGAATAAATCACTTTCTTATCCATGATATATTCTTCAAACAACTTCTGTATTAACTCTTTAGTTTCATCACTTTGATTATCCTCTATTGAATCAATTTCATCTTCGTTTTCACAATGAAAAATTTCAGTAAAATTGTTAGGGTTCTTTTTACTTTCGAAAACAGAGTAATAATTGTTGAAAGATCCGTTTATATTTTTTTTGATCTCACTAATCGTATTTAAGTAATCGTTTCTTTTATCCGGATAAATGTTGTAATTTATTTCAAAAATTATTTTAGGCATATTTGTATTTATTTACAGAATGTACAAATATAAAAACACATATATCCAAAATAAAGATAAAATTTATAAATACTGGATTATTTCTGAATATTATCTATTACCTTAAGTAAAATTAAGTTTCCAAAAAAAGGAACAAGTTCAAAAGATAAAAAGTTAGTCTTTTAAAAATATTCACGATGACAAAATATTTTATAATAGTTTTTGGTTTTTTTTTATTATTAAGTTCTGCCGTAAAAGCAGATGCACAGGCGGACGCTCAGATCCTTGAAGGTCTTAATCATATATACAATTTAAAATTTGATGAAGCTGAATCATTGTTTAAAAATTTTCAGAAATCAAATCCGGACGATTTAAAAGGATATTTTTACGAATCTCTGATCTATTTTTATAAAGCTCTTCCTTCCAGAGACGAAAATTTATATAACAGGTATATAGATCTTTCAGAAAAAGTTATTGAGAAAGCTGAAGATAAAATAGACAAAAATGAAAATGACATTGAAGCAATTTATTATAAAGGACTAACTCACAGTTATGTATCCCTGTTAATGCTCAGTCTGAACAAAAGTCTATTGAAAGCTGCTTCAAACGGCAATGACGGTTACAGAATTCTTACTTCACTGATTGAAAAAAATCCTGAATACTATGACGCATATATGGGGCTTGGTTTATATAAAGTTGCGCTTGGATTCGTACCTGAAAAGTTCAAATGGCTGCTGTCAATAATTGGCTTTGACGGTAATATAAAAGACGGAGTAAGACTTTTAAATATCTCAAAGGAAAAAGGGAAATTTACAAAGATAGATTCAAAAGTTTTTCTTTCAATATTTTCATTGCGTGAAAAAGAAGATGCGGATATGACAGCCCTGAAATTTTCTGAAGAATTAATTACGGAATTTCCAATGAGTCCTGTCTTCAGAGTGTTTCATTCAAGTATTTTACTTCAGTACGGATTTACTGAAAAGGCAATTGAAAATGCAAATCTCTCACTTGAGCTTAACAAAGAATCTTTTAAAGAAGAGATCATAAAATCTTCAAACGCTGTCCTCGGCACTGCATATTTCCGTTTAAATGAATTCTCTAAATGCATTCCATATCTTGAGACTTATATGAAATATGTAAACCCTGAAGACAGATATAATGTATATCAGTTCACACTTGGAGTTGCATATGAATTAACCGGCAACAGATCCGCAGCAATAGACAATTATTCAAAAGTTAGAAAAGATTTTATTGAAGAAAGAGACGGAGAGCTTGATAAATTTTTTTACAGATATTCCCGTGAAAAAATCAAGCAGCCAATAAATAAATTCGATTCTCTTCTCATTGCCGGAATGAATTTAAGAGAATCTTTAAAATTTGAAGAAGCTGTTAAATTATATGAAAGTATCCCTGCTGACGGATATCTGGAAAAATATAATACAGATGATTATAAACTGAAATATTATTTTGATTCAGGTCTAACTTATTCATATGCAGGAGATTATGAGAAAGCTATAGCTGATTTTAACAAATGTTTAAAATTAAAACCGGAAACAGAGACCTGGCTTATTCCTCATTCTTATTTTGAACTTGGCAAAATTTACAACAAAACCGGAAACAAAACCAAATCCAACGAAATGTTTTCTATGATTTATGAATATGATAATTTTGATTTCGAATCTTTTTTGGATATGCGTATTGCAAATTATAAAAAATAAATAATTGTGAGTTGAAGCACTGAAACAATTCAAATAAAGAATCGTTTAGGTTTTAATTTAATAATTAAAATCTACCAATATGAAAAATTTAATATACTCTGTTCTCCTTCTTATTTTCACTTTCACATCAGCCGATCAAATTCATTCACAGTCAATATACGGTGACGGAAATATTGTCAAAGAAAGCAGAGACATTTCATCTTTTAACAAAATAGAGATCAACGGTCTGGTTAATGTATATCTGAAACAGGGCACTACAGAATCAGTAACAGTTGAAGCTGATAAAAACCTTAAACCTTATATTTTAACTTCCGTAAAAAACGGAATTATGAATATTTCAACAAAGGAAGATTTCAACTTAAAAAAATCAACTAAACTGAATGTATATGTTACTTTAAATAACATTACAGACCTGGAATGTAACGGAGTCGGAAATGTAAAAACAGAATCAAAGTTAGATCTGAATGACATTAATATTGAAAATAACTCAGTGGGAAACATAGATCTAGAAATAAACAGTAATAAACTAATTCTTGAAAATAATTCCGTGGGAAATACTATACTTACCGGAAATATTGATATCGGAAATATTGAACATAACGGAGTCGGGAATATCAAAGCATTTGATCTTAAATCTGACATACTGACGATAGAAAGTAATGCAGTGGGTAACGCTGAAGTAAGTTCTGAAAGAGAAATTTATATTGAGTTAAACGGAATGGGAAACATTAACTACAAAGGCGCAGCCGCTGTTAAGAAACTAGAAAAAAATGGATTCGGTAATATAAAGAAGTATTAAATTGTTTTGTGCCGGTAAAATTTTGCATATAAGATGATTGTACTTGTTTAACAATCTTGACCGATTGTAAAAAGAATGTGGCAGTTTTAGCAAAACCTGACAGGTTTTGAGAATTTAATCACAGAATATGAATTCTCATAAACCTGTCAGGTTTAGCTTTTATACCAGCACTCGACTCTCACCTCCGGATTTCATCTGCAAACACACGGCTAATTTTTTAAAGAAAACTCACCATTATCATTTATTCAGTTCTATAAATTCATTAAATTGTCCTGTCGCTCTTTTTTCAAACTCACATTCTCAATGCAAATATTAAACAATCCTAATAAATTATCAAAAGAAAAAAGTCCTTATCTCCTGCAGCATGCTTATAATCCTGTCGACTGGCATCCCTGGTCGGATGAAACTTTTGATCTTGCACGCAAAAAAGATAAACCAATTTTTCTTTCTGTTGGATATTCCACTTGTTACTGGTGTCATGTTATGGAACGCGAAGTTTTTGAGAATAAAGAGATTGCCGCACTCATGAACGAATATTTTATCAATATAAAAGTTGACAGGGAAGAAAGACCTGATGTGGACAGGGTATATATGACTGCGCTGCAGGCAATGACAGGATCCGGCGGATGGCCGATGAGTATGTTTCTAACCCCGGATTTAAAACCATTCTACGGTGCCACTTATATTCCGCCAAAAGCAAAATACGGACGCGCAGGATTTGAAGACGTTATCACTCAGATCCATGAAGCGTGGATCACAAGAAGATCCGAAGTTCTCAGCAGCGGCGACAATATAATTTTAAAATTACAGGAACTTATAAATTCAAGACTTACCCCTTCGGTAAATGATTCTTTGTCCGAAAATATTACTGAAAACGCTTTTAATAGTATCATGAAAATATATGATGATATTGAAGGCGGATTCGGAACGGGCAATAAATTTCCCAGACCTGTAGTGTATAATTTTCTTCTCGACTATTATTTTTACAGTAAGGATTTCAATGCACTGGATTCTGTTTCTTTTACTCTAAAGAAAATGTATGAAGGCGGGATGTATGATCATCTAGAAGGAGGTTTTCACAGATACTCAGTCGATAATTTCTGGAGAGTACCTCACTTTGAAAAAATGCTTTATGATCAGGCGCAGCTTATAGTCACTTATGTAAATACTTATCTGATTACAAAGAATAAATTTTACTTATTTGTTGCTGAAGATACTGCTGAATACATTATGAATAATCTTTCAGATACAAAGGGAGGATTTTATTCCGCTGAAGATGCTGAAAGCGCTTTGAGCGCTGATAATCCGGATGTAAAGGAAGAAGGTGCATTCTATCTCTGGACAAAAGATGAAATTGAAAATGTTCTCGGTAAAGAAAGCTCTGAAATTTTTCAGTATTACTTTGGCATTCTGGCACACGGCAATACTGTGAATGATCCTCACGAAGTATTCGGTAATAAAAATGTTCTGTATATTGCAAATGATATTTACGATACGGCAAAACACTTTGAAAAAATGCCGGAGGAAGTTGCAAAGATTATTGATGATAGCAGATCTTTACTTCTGAAAGAAAGAATTAAAAGACCTAAGCCGCATCTTGATGACAAAATTCTTACTTCATGGAACGGTCTGACGATTGCAGCTTTTGCTAAACTTTTTCAGGTGACCGGAAATCATACTTATTATACAAAAGCTGAAAAAGCAGCTGACTTTATTTTAAAAAATTTATACAACGAAAAAGAAAAAGTGCTGCTGCACAGATACAGGGACGGCGAGTCACGATTTAAAGGAACTCTCGAAGACTATTCGTTTTTCATTTCCGGTTTGACAGAGCTGTATGAATCGGGCTTTGACATTAAATATCTTAAGTCAGCACTGGCTTTGAATGAAATCACAATAAATAAATTTTATGACCCCGATGCTTCAGGATTTTTTGACGTAGAGAAAAGTGATAAAGATATTTTACTGAAAACAAAAGACACATATGACGGCGCCGAACCTGCCGGTAATTCCATTCAGATAATGAATCTTTTGAAGCTTGGGTATATGACTGATAATAAAGAACTTATTGAAAAAGCTGAAAAGTGTCTTAAACTCTTTTCAGATGATTTGAAACGGCTTCCGTTTTCAAGTCCGCAGATGCTCTGCGCTCTTAGCTTTTATCTGCATTCACCGAAAGAAATTATTATCAGAGGTAATAAAAGTTCAGATTCATTTAAATCCTTACTTGAAGTTATAAACAATACTTTTATTCCAAACAGGATCACACTTTATGCTGATGATGAGCTTATGAAAATTTCAAAATTTATAAAAAATATTACCGGTGACCTCAAATCAAAAGATACGGCAGAAGTATTTGTGTGTGAAAATTATACTTGCGAACTGCCAGTTTCTGATGCTGAAGCATTAGAGAATATTTTAATTCAAAAATAAATTTCAATTTTTATTTTTACAAAGTATTATCAGTATTATAGGAAATGTTTTAAAAAATATTTGAAAGAATTTGACAAAGACTATTTATGAAAAGTAAATTATTAAAACAAAGGAGGACATTATGTTAGAGCAGATTGATCTTACGAAAGTGCTTGTACTTGACATTGAAACTGTTCCGGTTAAAAAATCTTACTCGGAGCTTGATGATATATGGAAAGAGCTTTGGGGAAAAAAAATGAAATTACAGATTAATGAGTTTACAACCGGTGAAGATCTGTATGAAAAAGCCGGTATATATGCTGAGTTTGGAAAAATAATCTGTATTAGCATCGGCGTTTTTTATTATGAAAACAGTATTGTAAAATTCAGGCTTAAATCTTTTTACAATGATGATGAAAATATTTTACTTGAAGAATTCTGTGATTTACTGAATACGAAATATTCAGATGATGATAAGCTTCTCTGTGCTCATAACGGAAAGGAATTTGATTTTCCGTTCATTGCAAGAAGATGTCTGATCAACGGAATCAAAATTCCAAAAATATTAGATACCTCAGGAAAGAAACCATGGGAAGTAAAACATCTCGATACAATGGAAATGTGGAAGTTCGGTGATTATAAAAGTTTCACTTCCCTTATACTGCTTGCAGCTTTGTTTGGAATAGATTCCCCGAAAGATGATATAGACGGCAGTCAGGTCGGCAGGATTTACTGGGAAGAGAACGATCTGAAAAGAATTGAGAAATATTGTAAGAAAGATGTAATTACTGTTGCGAAAATATTATTACGGTTTAAAGGAATGGAAATGCTAAATGAATCAAATATTAGTGACGCTGATAGCTATGAAAAAAACGAAACTAAAAAAAATTTTAACAATTAATTAATCATATACAGAAAACAGAAAATGTTTGATTTCGAATTAATCCAAAATGTTTACTCTAATTTCAGCGGTAAGGTAGAGTCAGCTAAAACGCTGCTCGGAAGACCTATGACCTACACTGAAAAAATTCTATATGCTCATTTATGGGAAAAACCTTCCGCACCTTATCAGAGAGGAATTGATTTCACCGACTTTAAACCCGACAGAGTTGCTATGCAGGACGCAACGGCGCAGATGGCGTTACTTCAGTTTATGTCTGCCGGAATGCCTAAAGTAGCGGTTCCTTCCACTGTTCACTGCGATCACCTGATAGAAGCAGAAGTCGGCGCAAAGAATGATCTGCTCAGAGCTTACGGTGATAATAAGGAAGTGTATGAATTTCTTTCAAGCGTTTCAAATAAATACGGAATCGGATTCTGGAAACCCGGCGCTGGGATTATTCATCAGGTTGTACTTGAAAATTACGCATTCCCCGGCGGGATGATGATCGGAACTGATTCTCATACTCCGAATGCAGGCGGACTGGGAATGATTGCAATCGGTGTAGGCGGTGCAGACGCAGTGGATGTCATGGCAGGTATGGCGTGGGAATTAAAATTTCCTAAAATTATCGGTGTTAAGCTTACGGGAAAAATGAGCGGATGGACTTCTCCAAAAGATGTTATTCTTAAACTGGCCGGAATTCTGACAGTCAAAGGCGGAACAGGTTCTGTAATTGAATATTTCGGAGAAGGTACTGCTGCAATTTCTTGTACGGGTAAAGGAACAATTTGTAATATGGGAGCGGAGATAGGCGCTACCACTTCACTATTTCCATATGATGAAAGCATGTTCAGATATCTTAAAGCAACTGAACGCGAAGAGATTGGTATTCTTGCAAATGGAATTTCAGAATATCTTAAAGCGGATGAAGGCAGTGAAAAATTTTATGATCAAATCATTGAAATAAATTTATCCGAACTCGAGCCGCATATTAACGGTCCGTACACTCCTGATCTTGCCTGGCCGATCTCTGAATTTAAGAAAGCTGTAAATGAAAACGGCTACCCGGCTGAACTTAAAGTAGCATTGATAGGAAGCTGTACAAATTCTTCATATGAAGATATGGAAAGATCAGCTTCAGTTGCAAAACAGGCTATTGCGAAAAACATCAAAGCAAAATCCGAATTTACTATTACTCCGGGTTCCGAACAAATAAGAGCTACAATTGAACGCGACGGTCAGCTGGAAGCTTTTGAAAAAGTCGGAGGTCTTGTGCTTGCAAACGCCTGCGGTCCATGTATCGGTCAATGGAAAAGGCATGACGTTAAAGAAGGTGAAAAAAATTCGATATTAACTTCTTACAACAGAAATTTTTCAAAAAGAAATGACGGCAATTCAGCGACGCATTCATTTGTAGCTTCTCCTGAAATTGTTACAGCATTAGCGCTCGCAGGTGATCTTAGATTCAATCCACTTTCTGATACACTTATAAATGAAAGCGGTGAAGCTGTTATGCTTGACACTCCCGGCGGAAATGAACTCCCGGAGAAGGGCTTTATAAAAGGTGAAGACGGATACGTTGCTCCTGCTGAAGACGGTTCCGAAATAGAAGTTGTTATCCTTCCGGAAAGCCAGAGACTTGAAGCGCTTGAGCCGTTCAAGAAACCTGATACGGAAAATGATTTTAAAAACCTCCGCGTACTTTTGAAAGCAAAAGGGAAATGTACAACGGATCATATCTCAATGGCAGGTCCCTGGCTCAGATACAGAGGACATCTCGATAATATATCAAACAATATGTTTATAGGTGCAATAAATTCTTTTAATGATAAAATGAATTCCGTGAAAAATCATATCTCCGGAAATTATGAGGAAGTGCCGAGAGTTGCACGTCATTATAAAGGTAAAAATATAGGATGGGTAGTTATAGGTGAAGAAAATTACGGAGAAGGCTCATCCAGAGAACATGCTGCAATGGAGCCGAGATTTCTCGGCGGTAAAGCAATCATAGTAAAATCATTTGCCAGGATTCACGAGACAAATCTGAAAAAACAGGGAATGCTTCCGCTGACTTTTTCAAATACTGAAGATTATGATAAAATAAAGGAAGATGACCTGATTGATCTTGACGTAAGTGAAATCAAGCCGGGTGAATCTGTTGAAATGACACTCCATCATTCGGACGGCACTTCCGAGACTATTATGCTAATGCATACTATGAATGAGCAGCAGATAAAATGGTTTCTTCACGGCAGCGCATTGAATATGATGTCCGGTAAATAAATTATCACGAACTGATTTTTTTCTCTTTAATAATTTCAGATATAAATTTTTTTAAAAAATGAAATTAAATTTTTTAATCACTCTTTTATTTATATTTACTTTCTTAAATTATACTTATTCTCAAAATAAATCCTCATCTAATATTTGTGAGAAGTGGAATGCTCTGGATGAAAAAATTAAGACAGGAAAAATAGAATATGATGACGCTGTGGATTTATTAGCAAGTTATGAACCGGAAGTGATAAAGTATTACAATAATAACGGCGGCGGTTTTTTTAAAAGAAATGAATGGGTTTTTCCTCTGAGAAATTTTACTTCAATATATTACAGAGAAGGCGGCAAAGATTTCAGACTTAGCACTTATGATTATTTTCAGGGAAGTAATTCAAAAGGTCATCCTGCTCACGATATAATGATACTTGATGAGAATAAGGATCTGCTTGATGACTCGACACTGAAGCCGGTAGATGTAGTAAGCATTTCAGGAGGCGTAGTAGTCGCTACCGATACTACATGGGAAATTGGCTCAGTACTCAGAGGAGGGAAATATGTGAAAATTTTTGATGTGACAAACAAAGGATTATTTTATTATTCACATTTATCGGTTGTAAATGTAAAACCGGGAGATATTCTCAAACCCGGGGATAAGATCGGTGAGGTCGGTAGAACCGGCAGAAAAACCATTCTCAAAGAGGGAAAGACTCATCTGCACGTTGCGTTTCTCAGATCTGAAGATGGTTATCCTGTACCGGAGGAATTTATAAAAGATTTGAGGGCAGCGGAATTGAAACTGAAAGAAAAAAAATAAAAATTTGTTTTACAATTAATGCAACGAAATTTAGCTTAATGTAAATAATGTATATAATTTTAGTTTTTAAAATTTATTTTTTAATTAAACACAAAGGAGTAAAAAATGACAGATATTCTAAACGGCTTGCTTGGAAGTTTAACAGGCAATGAAACGCCTGAAAAAATCGGTTCTGCGCTGAATATCGATCCGAATATAATCAAACAGGCGATACCGGTTCTCGCACCTATGATACTCGGCGGACTGAAAAGACAAAGTGAAACAATGGGGGGACAGGAAAGGGTAGATCACATTCTGAATAAATACGGTGACCCGGGTGTGCTTGAGAATGTTGACTCTTTAATAGAAGAAAAATCCAGACAGGAAAGTTTTGATACAAATCTCGGAGGACTGCTTGGCAATTCAGGTTCACAGGTTACGGATATGCTTACAAAAAATTTCAACCTGGACGGAAGCACAGCCGCAAAGTTAATACCAATGGTAGCTCCTCTGATACTCGGTTACTTAACAAAAAGCAGGGATACAAGCGGAGAAGGTTCAGCAGGTTTTGCATCTTTCCTTGACCAGAACGGAGACGGAAGTATCATAGATGATGTCGCGGGATTTTTTACAAACAAACAGCAGAGTAATGATGGATCAGGCGGAGGATTAATGGATATCCTCGGCGGATTGCTTGGTAAAAAGTAATTACATTTTATTTCTTAAAGCAAAGCTGAAATCATCAATTTGGATTCAGCTTTTTTGCTTTTGATATAAAGCTTTTGGTTTTGAAAAAATGTCATTAGTAATTTTCTGAATTACAATTCCACCATAAAAAATATATATTTGCAGCTAATATTTGTTAATCCATTACTATAATTATCTTTAAATATGAAAAATAATTCCGAGCCCAAAAAAAGTATATCAAAATCCGAATGGAAGGAAACCGCTTCTAAAATACCAGACAGCGGAATGAAATTTACTTCCCTCAGCGGAAGAGAACTGGATATCTGCTACACTCCTGAAGATGTTAAAGAAACTGACTACTATAATGAGGTCGGCTATCCGGGAGAATATCCTTACACCCGCGGCATTCATCACAATATGTACAGAGGAAAAATTTGGACTATGAGGCAATTTGCGGGATTCGGAACTCCGGAGGATACCAATCAGAGATTTAAATATTTACTTGCTCACGGTCAGACAGGACTATCTACTGCTTTCGATATGCCGACACTTATGGGCTGGGATGCAGACGCTCCTATTTCTGAAGGCGAAGTAGGAATCTGCGGCGTTGCAATTTCTTCACTTCAGGATATGGAAATATTGTTTAACGGAATTCCGCTCGATAAAGTATCAACTTCTATGACAATCAACTCCCCTGCTATCATGGTTTATGCTTTTTACCTTGCAGTTGCTGAAAAACAAGGTGTGCCTTTTTCTAAATTAAGAGGAACTCTGCAGAATGATATTTTAAAAGAATATATTGCACAGAAAGAATATATATACCCGCCAAAGGAATCTATGAGAATCATAACTGATATGATTGAGTATTCTACGGCTGAAGTCCCGCAGTTCAATCCAGTCAGCGTCAGCGGATATCATATAAGAGAAGCCGGCTCAACGGCAGCCCAGGAACTCGCATTTACTCTTGCAGACGGATTCGCTTATATAGAAGCTTGTATAGAAAGAGGAATGAATGTAGACTCATTCGCTCCGAGAATTTCATATTTCTTTAATTCGCATCTTGATTTCTTTGAAGAGATAGCAAAGTTCAGAGCTGCAAGAAGGATCTACGCTAAAAGAATGAAAAATAAATATGGCGCAAAAAATCCGAAGTCATGGACACTGAGATTTCATACTCAGACTGCTGGATGCTCGCTTACAGCGCAGCAGCCGGAAAATAATATAGTCAGAACTGCAATCGAAGCTTTAGCCGGTGTTCTCGGCGGCACGCAAAGTCTCCACACTAATTCAATGGATGAAACTCTTGCATTACCTTCGGATAAAGCAGTAAAGATTGCTTTAAGGACTCAGCAGATTATTGCTTATGAACATGGAGTTATTAACGTAGCAGATCCGCTCGGCGGAAGTTATTATGTTGAAAAGCTCACTGATGATATTGAAGCGGAAGCAGAAAAATATTTTAATCTGATTGATTCACAGGGCGGTGTAGTCGCATGTATTGAAAACGGTTTTTTCCAGAGAGAGATTGCAGATGCGGCATACAGATATCAGCTTGAGCTCGATAAAAAGGAAAAAATTGTAGTAGGTATAAATGACTTTGTAGAAGAGAATGAAAAAATTGATATTCCTATTCTGCAGATATCAAAAGATGTAGAAGAAAAGCAGATCAAAAGATTAAAAGAATTAAAAGCTTCACGAAATCAGGAAGATGTGAAAAACGCATTAAAGCATTTAAAAGAAACCGCTGCAAACGGCACAAATCTCATGCCTGCGGTTCTTGACTGTGCAAGAAAATATGTCACTCTCGGTGAAATGTGCTCTGAGCTTAAAGAAGTTTTCGGAGTGTATGAAGAACAGGCGGTATTCTGATATACTTTTATAACAGAATTTATATTTTAAATTTCTTAAACCGGTTTTGATTCCAATATTGAGCGAGATTATTCTCGCTCATTTTATTAATAATCATTTAGTCTGCATATTTATTTTCAATGATAAAGTATTTTCAGGATAAAAATTATGTTTTCATTATAACAGCCTGCCTGCTGTCAATTACAGTCTATCTGATTTTCGAATATTATTTTACAGACGGGAAAATGGGCGTACCCCTTGATGACACATGGATACATTTCAGATTCGCTGATAATTTTATAAACGGTTACTTCTTTAACTATAATCCGGGTGAACCAACAGCCGGCACTACTTCTCCGTTTTATGTTGTGATCCTTGGCATTTCAAGTTTACTTATCCCGAATTTTATAATAAACTCTGTTTTCCTTTCCGGATTATTCTATATTTTCACTTGTCTAATTGTTTATAAGATTTCCCTTCTGATTTTTGAAAATAGTAATATTAAATTCAGTGATTCGATTCCGGTATATTTTACACCTCAAAAACTGTCACTAATAATTTCACTTTTAACAGTTTTTGCAGGCAGATTTGCATGGGCGGCAATGTCAGGTATGGAGACTACCTTGTTTACTTTCTTTACTCTGGCCGGAGTTTACTTTCATTTAAATGATCTCAGGTTTAATAAATTTTCTGTATTACCAACTTTTATGTTTGCGCTTTCATCTGTTTTAAGACCGGAAGGAATGTTAATATATTCAATTTATGCTTTTGATGTTACTCTTAACTTTATTAAAGATAAGACATTTAAAGCAAATATATTAAAATTTATATTATTTATATTTTTGTTTCTTTTAGTTACGCTTCCATATTTAATATTCTCATATCAGATTAGCGGTCACTTTTTCCCGAATACTTTCCGCGGACAGGGAGGGGGGTTCAGTCTGATACCAAATTTCAATTATCTGAGAATAGTTAGTATATTTTTTCTTAGAGACAATTTCGTTACTGGTATATTATTTTTTGGTTTTATTTTCTATTACTTCAAAAACTACCGTACTTACTTTAGTGATTTCAAATACCTGAATCTGATTGCTCTGTGGGCTATATTCCTTCCGTTAGTTTCATCCGTTCTTATTCCGAACTGGCGTCATCATGTTCGATATACAATGCCGCTTATTCCTTTTGTAAACATCATTGCTGTTTACACTCTTTTTACAGTTTTCAAGAAACAATATTATCGGAAACTAACGAATTTTTTGCGTCCGAAAACATTAACTCCTGTTTTTTTAATTCTGTTCTCATTCATATATTATTTCGTATATGCTGTCGCTCTGGGGAAAAACGTTGACAACATAAATTCACAGCAGGTTAAACTTGCCGAATGGGTGCAGTATAATGTCAGAAGAAATGAGACCATTGCTGTCAATGATATCGGGGCAATTACTTTTTTAAGTAACAACAGAGTAATAGATATGGCGGGATTAATTACGCCTGAGATATTACGTTACAGAACTTATTCTTGGGACGATAATCTGGATTCAGTAAATTATCTATTAAAAAAAAATGATGTTGCCTATATTATAATATATGATCATTGGTTTAAAGAGTATCTTGAAAAATACGGCAGCGAACTAACATTTATAACCAGCGCAATACTTGAAGAAAATACTATTTGCGGAGGCATTGAAATGAAAGTATATAAAACAAATTTTAACCGGCAATAAATTTGAAAATTTTAAAACTTATTGAGCTTATACGTCCCAAGCAATGGATAAAAAATCTGTTTGTTTTTGCGCCGATACTTTTTGCAGGAAAACTGATGGATATTCCTATGCTTCTTACAAGCATAGTTGCATTCCTTGCTTTCTGCGGAATCTCAAGCAGCGTGTATGTTCTTAATGATATTGTAGATGTAGAGTCTGACAGAGTTCATAAGAAAAAAAGATACCGGCCTATTGCTGCCGGTGAAGTTTCCGTTAATCAGGCAAAGATTCTGTTTTTTGTCCTTCTGTTAATCACAGTTTTACTTTCACTGCAACTTCCGCTGCTGTTTATTTTTGCAATCTCTTTATATCTGATAAATAATCTTCTATATACATTTAAATTAAAAAACATAGTTTTACTGGATGTATTCTCTATTTCAGCCGGATTCATGCTGAGAGTTGTTGCAGGAGCATTCGCAATAAATGTAAGCGTTTCCAGCTGGATGATTATTACTACAATTTTTATTTCATTATTCCTCGGCATTTCAAAGCGAAGGGCTGAGCTTTCCGGACCAAATCAGGAAAATCTGGAGAAGCAGAGAAAAGTATTAAGTGATTATGATGTTGTTTTTGTAGATCAGATGAATACTATAGCAGCTACCGGGACAATTCTTTCTTATGCTCTTTATACTGTTTCAGAAAAAGCTGTTCAGGCGTTTCATTCCGAACTACTGATATATACAACTCCGTTTGTAATTTACGGAATTTTCAGATATTTATATCTGCTGCATAAAAAAAATCTCGGAGAGAGTCCGACTCAAATAGTTACAAGAGATATTCCTATCATTATTAATTCTCTATTCTGGCTGATATCCTGCGCGCTAATCATTTATAAAGAGAAATTTTATAATTAGTATTTTTCAGATTAAATTTTAAATTTGAATCAATCCGGTAATAAAATTTATTCCGAAAATAATATTTTTAGTCTGTATAAAGCGGAGCTTATTCTTCTTTTTGTAACTTTCCTGTGGGGACTTTCCTTTCCGCTTATAAAACTTTCATTAGATACTGTCTCTCCCGTTCTTTTTAATTTCATCAGATTCTTAATGACACTTTTGTTTTTTTTAATCCTGTTTAAAAGTAAACTGAGAAATGTAAGTTTTAGAGAACTGAAACCTGGTCTTTTGCTCGGACTTTTTATGGTATTGGGATTTATTTTTCAGACCATCGGCTTGCAGTATACAACAGCTACCAAATCCGCTTTTATCACAGCTGCAAATCTGATTTTCATTCCATTTATTCAGTATGCAGTTATGAGATCAAAGCCAAAACTCAACAGTCTTTTGGGAGCTATTGTTGTAATTATCGGATTGTATATTTTATCGGAATCATTTGAGATCATACCCAACATCGGAGATTTACTGACTCTGTTTTGTGCATTCTTTTTTGCAATTCATATTGTTCTCCTCAATAAATTTTCCGGATCCTCTGATCTCAATATTTTAATATTAGGTCAGTTCGTAACTTCCGCAGTTCTAGGATTAATTTTCACATTCTTCTATGAACATCTGGTTATGAATGAAATAAACTTTACTTTAAAACCGGTATTAATAGTTACGCTGATTTATACCACCATTTTTTCCACACTGATAAGCATAGTTTTGATGACAAAATTTCAACATCTTACAACTCCGCTCAGAGCGGGTATAATTTATAATATGGAACCTCTCTTTGCTCTGCTGTTTGCATATTTAATCTTGAATGAAATAATGAATGCCAATCAGATCAGCGGAGCTGTTATAATGGTCTGCGGACTTATGATATCTGAATTTACCGGACTTACTAATTTTAGAAAATTATTTGGAAAAAAGAATTAAAATAACTGTCAAAGGATTTGTTCAGGGAGTTGGTTTCAGGTATTTCGCTTACAAAAAAGCAAAAGAATACGGAATAACCGGTTATGTTAAAAATTTATTTAACGGTGATGTAGAAGCAGAAGCACAGGGAAAATCCGGTCTTATTATTGACTTTCTGAGAGAATTACAAATAGGTCCTTCGGGATCTTTTGTCAAATCCGTTAAATCAGAAGATATACAGCTGCAAATAAATGAAACAGATTTTGTAATAAAATAACATCAAGAAATTTAGAATTTAATTTATTTATTTATTGAATTTTTAAACTAAAGTTTTTGTAATTATACTATTATAATTTCCTTTCACTTCAAAATTGCAATTGACAATAAATATCGAAACTAATATTATTGTTAAACTAAAAATGAATCTATGACAATACAATTGTTACTTATTCTTTAAAAAATTTACAAAAATGCTGAAAATCAAATCACTAATTATTTCTTTTGTAATTCTTTCCCTTTTTTCCGTTAAAATTTACTCACAAAATGACAGTTATAATTTCCTCAGACTTGACGTAGGAGCAAGAGCTTCCGCACTTGGCGGTAGTTTTGTGACTAATACCGGTGATGTGAATTCTCTCTTTTATAACCCTGCAGGGCTTTCCACTATTCAGAATACGCAGGCTTATATAGGATTTTATAAATATTTGCTTGACATAAATTCCGGAAATATTTCATACGGTCAGAGATATAAAGACATTGGTTATATCGGCGCTTCAGTAAAATATTTTAATTACGGCAGTTTCGAGAAATTCGACGAGCAGTCAAACAGTTTAGGCACTTTCTCCGCTAATGATCTGGCGCTTTCAGTAAGTTATTCGAATAATTTCAGACCGAATTTTTACTACGGAGCAAATTTAAAATATATTTATTCTCAGATAGACGATTTTAATTCATCTGCAATTGCAGTTGACGTTGGTCTTCTTTACGTTATACCATCGACTATGTGGAATTTCGGTTTCAGTCTGTTAAATGTCGGCACACAGATCAGCAAGTATCACAATACGAAAGAAGATCTGCCGCTTGATATGAGGGTCGGCGTAAGTAAAAAGCTTGAACATTTGCCTTTAAGAGTTCATTTTGAATTCAGTGATTTAACCGCGACTACAGAGGACTTTTTTGATAAATTTAAGAATCTTTCGGTTGGAGGTGAGTTTGACCTTAGTGATAACATAGATTTCAGAGTTGGTTATAATAATGCCCAGAGACAGGATTTGAAAACAGGAAGTTCGCTGGGTATTGCCGGATTTTCAACAGGTATCGGTGTGAAATTTCTTGATAATTATTCTTTTGATTACGCTTTTAATTCAATGGGAAATGTCGGTTCAACACATAAAATTGATGTTGGATTTTTAATGAAATAAAATTTCTTTTTATAAAAAAAGCCGGATAATAATTTTACTATCCGGCTTTTTTATTTCTAAAATTCAGGTTTAGAATATATTCAGCTTTACGCCGTTTTTTCTTATATTCTTTGAAAGCTTTTCTATTTCAGTAAGAGTTGTATTTATGTTATTGAAAAATTCATCGTCAGTAAGAAACTTACCAATACCTTTCTCTTTATTATTAATATCATTTACAACTTTATTTAGATTTACGGCAAGCGTGTCAATTGTGCTGGTCAGCGTTTGAATTTCCAGCAGAGTATTTTTAAGTTCTTTTCCGTTATCACCGACAGTAAGATCAATTGACTCCAGAGTGTTTCCGGCTTTGGTAGTAAGTCCGGTTATTCCTGTTCTGCTTTCATTAACAAGCTGATTAAGATTCTGAGATGTCACTGATAAATTACTCACAGTAGTCTTGATTGAATTCTTAAGTCCTTCATCGCCGACGATATCATTTACATTTGCAATAACAACATTCAGATTTTCTGTTGACTTTTTAAACTCACCAATCAGTAATTTTACATCTTCGGTCAGATCACCGAATGAATTCATAAGTGATGAGAAATCAGCGCCGGGAGTCCCGAGTAACGGAGTTCCTGGCGGAACTTCGGTCAAACTTTTTCCCGGTTCAATATATAATACTTTACCGCCAGTCAGCTCAGTCGCTGCAACATAAATATAATAATCACTTTTTAGCTTAATATCCTTATCTATGCTGAACGAAATTTTCACAGAATCACCCTGCAGTTCTATCTTATCTATTTTACCTTTTCTCACACCGTTCAGACTTACCTGATCACCTTCATTCAGACCGCTGACTTTGGGAAAAAAGACAACATATTCCTGCATTGTCAGTCCTACTGAAAATCCTTTTGCCCAGAATATTGATAGAATCACAATAAATGCCGCTGCAAATACAAACAATCCTACTTTAAACTCTGATGATTTACTTTTCTGCATTATTAATCTAATTTAGAGATCTCTAGTATTTTATATTTAGTAATTCCGTTAGGGACATTAATTTCAACAGTTTCATTTTTTTTCTTACCGAGCAATGCATTTCCTATAGGAGAAGTGACTGATATTTTATCAAGCTCAAAGTCAGCTTCCTCAGGGGATACAAGAGTGTAAGTAAATTCTTCCTTTAGTTTAGTATCAAGCACTTTTACAACTGAAAGTATATAAACTTCATCATTAGGCATATCTTCCGGTGAAATAATTTTTACTCTCGAAAGCATAGTTTCGAGCTTGCCTATTTTGAATTCCAGATGACTTTGTGCTTCTTTTGCAGCATCATACTCAGCGTTTTCGCTCAGGTCGCCGTGTGAACGCGCTTCGGCGATCTTTTCAGCCATAAGTTTTCTTCCGCTGGTTTTCAGTTCCAGTAATTCATTTTCAATTTCCACTAATCTTGACCTTGTGAGATATACGATATCCATTTTTTTCTTAATTTAGTTTTTTACTTTTAGTTTTTTTAGTATAATTTTTTTTAAGATCTTTTGTATTGATCAACAGTAAATGACCAAGTTTATTTTTTTTTGTTTCAAGATAATTTCTGTTAGTGCTGTTTGCTTTTATCTCAATAGGGACTCTCTCCGTAATTTCCAGGCCGTATGCATTTAACCCGACTATCTTCTTTGGGTTGTTTGTCATCAGTTTCATTTTTCTTACTCCGAGATCTCTTAGTATCTGTGCTCCGATCCCGTAATTTCTCAGATCCGGAAGAAATCCAAGCGCGAGATTTGCTTCAACTGTATCTTTACCTTTCTCCTGAATATTGTATGCCTTAAGCTTATTGTGAAGTCCGATTCCCCTGCCTTCCTGACGCATATACAGCACTACTCCGGACCCGTTTTCTTCGATCATCTTTAATGACTGTTGTAGCTGATCACCGCAGTCGCATCTCATAGAGCCGAATACATCACCAGTGAGACATTCAGAATGAACTCTAACCAGCACAGGAAGTTTTGAGTTTATCTTTCCCTTTATAATTGCAATATGCTCTTTGTTGTCAACCTTACTTGCATATAAAATAATTTTAAAATCACCGTATTCACTCGGAAGATTTGTTTCTACAAGCTGACTAACAAGTTTTTCTCTTTGCAGTCTGTATTCTATAAGATCTTTGATGGAAATAATTTTAATTCCGAATTTCTCAGCAATTACAAACAGGTCAGGAAGTCTTGCCATTTCTCCATTTTCTTTCATTACCTCGCACAAAACTCCTGCCGGATAATGTCCTGATAATCTTGCAAGATCTACTGCAGCTTCAGTATGACCGGCTCTTCGCAGCACTCCGCCAGGCGCTGATCTTAAAGGAAATATGTGCCCGGGTCTACCCAGATCAGAAGGTTTTGTTTTACTGTCAATAAGAGATAATATTGTTTTCCACCTGTCTGAAGCGGATATTCCAGTTGTCGTTCCGTATAAATAATCTATACTAACAGTAAATGCAGTTTCATGCAGTGATGTATTATTTGCTGTCATAAGATTCAGATCCAGTTCCTTTAAACGCTCATCTTCCATCGGCACACAAATCAATCCTCTTGCATGCTTAGACAGAAAATTTATAAGCTCGGGCGTTGTCTTTTCCGCAGAGAAGATCATATCGCCTTCATTTTCCCTGTCTTCATCATCCACCACTATTATGATTTTGCCTTTTCTGAAATCAGACAAAGCTGAATCGATAGTGCTTAATCCGTATTTTTTTTCCTTTTTCAATTATGCTTAACCTAATAAAGATTTTTTTTCCGGCTCAAGGTCAGTTACTCCAATTATAGTAGTAACAGCTGATCTTTCCATTTTCATTTTCACATTATCTGAAACTTTAACGAGGATTGTCGCATCATCGAGACCTTCTACAACACCGTGAATTCCACCGGCAGTAATTATTTTATCACCTTTTTTAATTGACTCGAGCAGCTTTGCTCTTTCCTTTTGTCTCTTCTGCTGTGGTCTTAATATCAGAAAATAGAAAATAAAAATAATCAGAAGAAATGGTACTATTGAAGATAAAATAGATTCCATTCCTCCGGGTGCCTGCTGTAAAAATATTAAACTTACTGATTCCATTGTTTTATATTGTTAATTTAATTTTATTTAATTGATATTTTTATTTGTATTACTTAAATACTTTTCTAAAAATTCTTTTTTAAAATTTAAAAATCTGTTCTCACTCAATGCCTGCCTGATGTTTTTCATAAGATTCAGATAAAATCCTATATTATGAATTGTCGCAAGCTGAAATCCAAGTATTTCATTTGAAATGAATAAATGCCTCAGATACGCCAGTGAAAAATTTTCTGATGTATATGATTTGTATTCAAGGTCCGGCGAATCGTTATTAAATTTATATAAAGAACTTTTTAGATTGATCTCACCGAACGTTGTAAACAGTCTGCCGTGTCTTGCATTTCTAGTCGGCATAACGCAGTCAAACATATCCACTCCCCTCTGCACACTTTCCAGCAGATCAACCGGTGTTCCCACACCCATTAAATACCTTGGCTTATCTTTACTCATATAATCCGTACAATGATCAGTAATATCATACATAATTTCATTCTCTTCGCCAACTGCAAGACCTCCGATTGCATTTCCGTCGAAGTCAATTTCAGAAAGCATTTCAATGCTTTCCTTTCTCAGATCTTTAAAAGCGCTTCCCTGATTTATGGAAAATAAAAACTGTTTCTTTCCGTATATACTTTCAGTATTTCTCAAATGCTCAAAACATTTTTTTTCCCATCTGAAAGTAAGTCCGATTGATTTTTTCACTCTTGAATGATCACAAGGATAAGGAAGACATTCGTCAAGAGGCATCATAATATCGGATCCGATTGATCTCTGAATATCAATTACTTTTTCCGGAGTGAAAAAACATTTATCTCCGTTTAAGTGTGATGAAAATTCAACACCTTCTTCTGAAATTTTTCTCAGCTTAGCAAGACTGAATACCTGAAAACCTCCGCTGTCGGTCAGCAGACTTCTGTCCCAGTTCATAAATTTATGAAGACCGCCTGCATTTTCAATTACATCCGTACCCGGACGCAGAAATAAATGATAAGTATTGGCAAGGATTATTCTTGAATCAAACTCTATAAGTTCCCTCTGCTCCAGAGCTTTTACATTACCAAGAGTGCCGACTGGCATAAATACAGGTGTACTTATCTTGGAACTGTCAGTATTTATTTCACCTAATCTTGCTTTAACTCCGTCCTCATTACTGATTGATACAACCTTAAAAAAATCATTTACCATTTATGCATGTACTCTTGAAACTGAATATTACCGTTAACTATATTAGCTATTTTCATCTGACCGGATCCCAGCTTTTGGAAACACATTTTCCCAATAAAAAAACTGAAATTGAATTTACTGTCCAGTTCCAGAATACTTTTATATAACCGAATTTTCTGTATCGCCTGGGCGATTCAAATATCACAATTTCTTTTTTAAATTTGATCTTCCCTGTTTTTCTTAATCTTTTATAAAGATCAAAATCCTCACCCGCAATCATTTCTTCATCATAACCGTTAATTTCGCGGAATCTTTTTCCGGAAACTATATGACACTCGCCTCTTCCCATTCCCATAAGAAACTTATTGAGAAATTTCACATATCCGTTATAGAATGTATGAAACATTCTGTCAGATAAAATTTCTTCTTCCGGAAAAACCTTTATCACACAAGCAAGAGCATTTACACTATCATCTTTAAACTCTTCATTTATGATATTCAGCATTGTTTCAAGATCAAGAACATAAGTATCAGCATTTAAAAAAACGAGAACATCTCCCGAAGAAATTTCTGCGCCTGCATTCCTTCCACGGGAGATGTTCTGCGGAATATTTTTACTCTTTAAAACAACCCTGTCAGCTAACTCATATGCAATATCAAGAGTACTATCCGTGCTTCCTCCGTCACTGACTATGATTTCCAATTCAAAACGTTTTTTCAAACTATTTGTGAATTGGGTTAATGTTCTTCTTATTAATTTCTCTTCGTTAAGAGCAGGTATTATTATGCTTATCTTTAATCCGGATAAACTTTTATCAGGCATTCAAAACTGCTTGCGCGCCTTTTTTGCTGAGAGTTTTAATTCCTTTTGCCGAGATCTTTAATGTGACAAATCTTTTTTCTTCTTCAAGCCAAATTCTTTTTTTCTGAAGATTCGGATTTTGTCTTCTTTTAGTTTTATTATTGGCGTGAGATACATTATTTCCGACTAAGGGTTTCTTACCGGTAACTTTACAGATTTTTGACATGATATTATTTTTAACTACGGTTTATATTGTTTGTATGTGGATTCGTAAACTTTCATGTTTCTGTCAAGAAATTTAAAAGTTCCTTTATCCGATTTGACAGTATCGACTATTCTGACATTAATTATCTTAGTATCAGCGCCGGTATCAGGACATTTTACGATCAGCTCGTTTTTCTTTCCAAGCTTGTTTGCTTTATCGGCAAATGATTGTTGTTTAGCCATTAGATATAAATTTTGAAAATATTGTTTAGTAGAAAATTTAAGTTACAAATATAATTTTATACGCCGTAAAAATAAAGTCTTTTGTATATCCTTTATCTGCTTTCTTTTGTTAAACTGCTTAATTCTATTCTGATCTTTTCATTCACTTCTTTTCTAACCATTTCTTCAGCTTTATAGATCATATTCTTTACAGCGATCGGTGAAGATTTTCCATGACCGATTATTGAAACTCCGTCCACTCCAAGCAGGGGAACTCCGCCGTATTCCTGATAATCAAAATCCTTTAATACTACATTCTTCAAAGTTCCGTACATCATACCAACCCATATCTTATGAAAAAAACCTTTTTCAGCGTATGACTTGAATTTACTTTTCATCACATCGAGCACACTTTCCGCAAATTTTAAAATCACATTTCCAACAAATCCGTCGCAGACAATTATGTCTACTTTACCTCTGAGTACGTCTCTTCCTTCCACATTGCCTTTAAAATTAAGACCGGATTTTTCCAGAAGCTCATATGTCTCAATTGTAAGATTGTCGCCTTTTGATTTTTCCTCACCTACGCTAAGCAGTCCAATACTGGGTTTGTCAATGTTATGAACATTTTTCATAAAAATACTTCCCATAATCGCAAACTCAAGAAGATGAACTGCTTTACAGTCCACTGAAGCTCCGACATCAAACACCATTGTCTTACCTTTATCAGTCGGGAAAAGCGAACCTATGGTGGGTCTGCCCACTCCCTTAATTCTTCCGAGCTTCAGTATTGAAGCTGTCATTACCGCGCCTGTATTTCCTGCGCTTATGAATGCATCGGCTTTTTTTTGTTTCACAAGATCGAGGCCTGCGCTTATGGATGAATTAGGTTTAGTCTTCAGCGACTCTACAGGGGAGTCTTTCATTGTTACAACTTCATCAGCGTTTATGATTTCAAGATTACGAAGAGAAATTTTGTGTTTTAATATTTCATCGCGAATCAGTTTTTCCTTTCCAACAAGAATGATCTCAAGCTGATCAGGTTTTTCTTCAGCAGCAATTATAGCTCCTGATACATCATTAAGAGGAGCAAAATCTCCTCCCATGGCATCAACTGCAATTTTTAATTTATTCATCAGATCCTGTTACAAATATTAACTTCAATTATTTGAAATTTCAGAAACGCAGATAAAGGAGGGAATGAATTTATTTCTTTGGCTGCAAAATGCTTTTACCGTCATAAAATCCGCATGACGGACATACTCTGTGAGAAGGTTTCATTTCACTGCAATTCGGACATGACATTAATGTCGGAGCAGTAGCTTTATAATGAGTCCTTCTTTTTCGTCCTCTTGCTTTGGAATGTCTTCTTTTAGGATTTGGCATATTAAGTTATATTTTTATTTATTTTTTATTAATTTTTCCCAGACAGGATTTATTTCATTTTCCTTTTTTATCTGAATTACTTCTTCTACGTTTTTATGACAGCCGGTACAGATTCCGTCTTTTTCTTCTGGAGCGTTTTTCATTGGCAGAGATATAAAAATAAAATCTCTAACATCCTGATCAATATTTACTACCTGTGTATTAGGAGCAATGAATTTTATATCATCATCAGTATCATACCCGGATTCCGAATTTCTGAGATCGAACTTGTAAACTATTTCAAAATTTTTATCAAGTTTTCCGTTTCTGATTTCGAGACATCTGTCACATTCATATTCGTAATCGCCGCTTATATTTATTCTTATATCAACCTGACTGCCGGTTTTTAAAACCACGGCAATAACTTTAACATCAGATGTAAATTTTAAAAAATCTGTATTCACTTCATCACGTGACACTGTGAATTTAAAATCAGTTTCGTTTTCTCTTAAGTTGTGAATATTTATTTTCATATGTTTCTGTTATTTAAAAGAACAAAAAAAAAAAATTAAAGCAGCAATGTTAATTAAGCGCCGATAAGCGCTTTATAATCATCAGAACTGAGCAGATTATTTAACTCGTCCATATTTGAAGGCTGAATTTTTATCAACCATCCCGCGTCATAAGGATCAGTGTTTACAAGCGAAGGATTGTCATTGATACCTGAATTAAACTCAATGATCTTACCCGACACAGGAGAATAGACTTCAGAAACTGTTTTAACAGCTTCTATAGATCCAATCACTTCACCTGCATTGACTTCGCTACCGGTGTCTGCTGTAATATCAAGATAAATAATGTCTCCGAGTTCGCCCTGAGCATAGTCAGTAACGCCGATTGTACAGACATCACCATCCAGCTTAACCCACTCATGATCTTTGGAATATTTTAAAGCAGCGGGAAAATTCATGTGAATTAAATTAAATTTTTGGAAAATGCAATTTAAATATTTTAATTATGTGATTCAATTGAGAAAATGAGTTAGGTGAATAAATTTAAACATATTGGACCAAAGCGTTTTAAGATTAATAAAAAAGCAAATTAAACTGTAAAGGATCATTTATATTCAGTAAACTATTTTATAAATTTTAACCGGTAAAATAAGTTAAACTCGTTTACTGTTTGCAACAATATTAATCTTGGTTAATTCTGAAAGTATTTGCTTTGAATTAAATTCAATCTGTACCGGATGAAAAAAATTTTATGAAACTATTGAATACAAATCAGCAGGTATGGTTTAAATATGACGGAATACAATTCCGTCATACATCCACGAAAACCACTAAAGTGGTTTTCCAAACCACACCCCACTCCCCAGCCGCTATTCCCTACTCATTAATATTCGGTATATCGCTCTGCTCTATCTTGATCTTATTAAGCTTATCCCTGAATTCATTTACTATCTTTATTGCCCTTGGAATATTATCCGGAAGTATAATCAGCAGTTCATTCTTTTTTGCATTCTTTAATCCGAAATTTAACGCCTCCACTTCATCCGTTATTACTTTAACCGGAACGTCAGGTTTTTCGCTCTTAATTCCTTCAAGCATCAGATTATGAACTTCACCTTCTTTCCTTCCCCTGAGACTTTCGTCCTCTCTGATAATAATATTTGTCAGCATTTTAGCGGCAGCTTTACCGAGATTTTTTATATCTTCATCTCGTCTGTCACCGGTTCCGCCGATTATACCTGTCTTGATTTTATTGGTAAGTTTTTCCACAAATTTTGAAAGAGCTTCCATTCCTGCAGGATTATGTGCAAAGTCAATCAATACTGTAAAATTACCGACATCGATAAGGTTAAGTCTTCCGGGAGTTTGGGTGACTGAAGGTACAAACGAACTGAGACTGAATTTTATATCTTCAATACTTACACCGTGAAGTATATAGCTTGCCAGTGTAGCCGCAAGGACATTCTGTATCATAAATGCTGCTTTACCCTGATAAGTCAGGGGTATATTTATAACTTTCTCCACTCTTAATTTCCAGTGACCTTTTAGAAGCGTTATAAAATGATTTTCATATACACAGGCAATTCCTCCTTTATTGGTATGAGCTTTGACTGCTTCATTATTTTCATCCATACTGAATAAGGCTACATTACAACTCAGCCTATCCTTCATTGCTAAAACAAGCTTGTCATCGGCATTTAAAACAGCATAACCTGATTTAAAAACATTTTCTGCAACGATTGCTTTCACTCTTGCCATATCTTCAAGAGAATCAATATCCTTAAGTCCGAGATGATCAGCAGTCACATTCATTACAATTCCGATATCACATCCGTCATATCCCAGACCTGCGCGAAGCAGTCCTCCTCGCGCAGTTTCCAGCACAGCAATATCTACGGTTGGATCTCTCAAAACCATCTGAGCTGAAACCGGTCCTGTATTGTCTCCGGCTTTTATTAATCTGTTTCCAATATATACGCCTTCAGTTGTTGTAAAGCCGACAGTCTTTCCCACATTTTTCAGGATATGAGAAATTAGTCGGGTAGTTGTAGTTTTACCGTTTGTTCCTGTAACGGCAATAATTGGTATTCTGAATTTCTCGCCTGCAGGAAAAAGCATATTGACAACAGGTTCAGCAACATTACGCGCAATACCTTCTGACGGAGCGAGATGCATCCTGAATCCCGGCGCTGCATTAATCTCTACAATGCCTCCGCCGTTTTCCGTTAATGGAGTTGTTATATCAGGAGCAACTACGTCAATACCTGCAATATCCAGACCAATTATCTTTGCAATCCTTTCGAACAAAAATATATTATCCGGATGCACTTCATCAGTTCTGTCAATAGCAGTACCTCCTGTTGAAATATTAGCAGTGGATTTTAGAGAACATATTTCATCTTTCTTTAAAATTGTATCCGGAGTATAGCCTTTCAGTTCAAGTAATCTGAGAGTCATTCCGTCGATTATTATCTGCGTTAATATTTTTTCATGACCGTAACCTCTGCGCGGATCTTCGTTAACTTTTTCTATTAACTCTTTTATTGTTGACTTACCGTCTCCTTTTACAAATGCCGGAGTTCTTTCAGCGACAGCTATAAGTTTATTATTTATTACCAGAGCGCGGAAATCACTGCCGCTAAGTGACTTTTCAATTATAATCGCCCTGGAGTATTTTCTCGCAGAATGGAATGCTTTAACTGCATCTTCAAGTGTATTAATATTTGCTGAAATGCCTTTGCCGTGATTGGAGTCAAGAGGTTTTACGGCAACCGGAAAACCAATTGATTCGACAGATTCTTCCACTTCATCTTCAGAATAAATTTTAAATCCTTTAGGAACCGGCACTCCCATACTTTCCAGAAGCTGCTTTGAAAGGTTTTTATCGCTTGCAATATCTGTTGCAATATAACCTGTATTGCATGATACCGTTGCCTGTATGATTTTCTGATAAACTCCGTAACCGAGCTGTACCAGAGACTGGTCATTAAGTCTGATATGAGGAATTCCCCTTTGCTCAGCTTCCTCAATGATCGAGCCGGTGCTCGGACCAAATCTTACTTCTTCTCTGATCTCCCTTAGCTCCTGAATTATTTCATCAAGCTTTTGCTTTAACTCTACGGGTTTCTTACCTTCGGCAATATACAAATAAAGATCTACGGAAGCTTTTGCAGAAAACACTCCGGCTTTTTCTTCCAGATAACTGAATACAACATTGTAAACTCCTTTTGTATTTGTCTCTCTTGTTCTTCCGAATCCCGTATCCATTCCTGCCAGAGTCTGAATCTCAAGCGCTATATGCTCTATAATATGGCCTGCCCACGTACCTTCATCTACTCTCTGAAGAAATCCGCCTTCATATCCATAACTGCAGGTATGAGTATAAAGACTTGGCATCAGTTCTTTTAATCTTTCGGCAAAACCCGGAATTTTATCAGAGGGTTTTTCTTCATAATCTTCAATATCAAGTTTCATTACTATAAGTTTTCTCCATCTGTTGCTCCAGTAGTTTGCTCCGCGTAAAGCCCTGATTTCAAGAATTTTCATACTCAGTAAATAGATTTAAATTTCATTTATTGAATTTTTTTAAAAAAATGTTACGCATTGAATCAAACCCGGTGAGAATTAACTTATCAGATCTGAAGATAATCGCCAAACATCTCAATCGGCTTTCTGTTATTCAGATCATAGCGGACGCCTCTGTTAAGAATATTTATTTGCAGACCAACAATTGAAAACGGTTCGGATTCTTCTACTTCAGCAATTGTATTATAAGTTACATTTGAACCGTCAATAATTGTTACGGTACCTGAGCCAAGTACTTCCAGTATCCCGTCTTTTCTAATATGAATTGCTGTATTTTCATCAATACCGATACCGAGATTACTGGGGTTGTAAGAAACGGCTGTAATAAGCCGGTTCATCCGAGACCGTTGTGTAAAATGCTGATCAATTATTATGTTTTGAAGTATGCCAAGTCCCGGACAAAGTCTTATAGAATCTTTTAAAGGCTGAATTGTAGGTTCGCCTCTTACGATCATAGTAGAGCTGAATCCTGCAGCGCCGGCGCTAGATCCGGCCAGCACAGTTCCGTTTTTTATTTTAATTTTTAATTCTGCAAGGAATGTTGTTCCGCCGATTATCGATGTCAGTCTCATCTGATCTCCCCCGGTGAGAAATATTCCCGTTATTCCGTTTAGTTCTTCAGCGTTGTCAAGAGTAATAAAATCTTTACTTGATGTTGCTTTTAAAATCTTCACACTCTTTACACCCATTTTTCCGAATATCCCGGAGTAAAGCGCTGCAGTTGCAATCGGGAAATCAGAAGGTATCGGTATTACAAGTATTGAAGCTTCCGCTCCGCCGGACATTTCTACAAATTTTCTTAAAATGTGTCTTTCGTTTAATTTATCTTCAGCGCCTCCGATTATTAAAACTTCGCTGCCTATATCTTCTTTGTAAAAATTATTTCCCAAATTTAATTTTAATGTTTTATAAAAATATTAGTCAATGTCCATTAATATCAAGCTTCAGCTTTCTCTTTTATTTCATGAAAATCGCCGTATTTCGTTGGCGCTAATTCACTGAGTGCAACAAGCGCCTGCTCAACGCTTGGCGGGACTCCGTGCCATTTATAATTATCTTCCATAAATGAAACTCCTTTACCCATAAATGTCTCAGCAATAATTACGGTTGGTTTTCCTTTAAATGCTTTTGCCTTTTCTATTGTATCAAGTATATCCTGCATATTATGACCGTCCATCTCAAGTACATTCCAACCGAAAGCTATGAATTTATCCGGAAGCGGTTCGAGTTTTAAAACATTCTCCGTCCTGTTATCTATCTGACAGTGATTCCTGTCAACTATCATTGTAAGATTATCAACATTATGGTGAGCAGCTGTCATCACGGCTTCCCATATCTGACCTTCCTGAAGTTCTCCGTCTCCGTTTATACAATATACATGATTTTTTCTTCCGTCCATTCGAAGTCCGATAGCCATTCCCACAGCTATAGAAAGTCCCTGTCCCAGTGAGCCAGAAGCGATCTCAACTCCGGGAGCTCCGTGACCTTTTGGCGATGCCGGATGTCCCTGTAACCTTCCGTTAATTTTTCTCAGAGTTTTTAATTCATCAATTTCCATAAATCCTCTTCTGGCAAGCGTCGCATACCAAACCGGCGCAATGTGTCCGATTGAAAGAAAGAAATAATCCCTGTCTTCTTTATCCAGATCAGTATTATCAATGTTAAGCTTATTAAAATACATCGCGGTAAAAATATCCGCCATTCCAAGCGGTCCGCCTGAATGACCTGTCTGTGAGATCGCCAGCATATTTATTATATCTCTTCTGATCTGACGCGACATTTCATCAAGCTCTTCCGGGGTATTAAGTAATGGGTTTGTGCTCATTGTATATTTTAATTTTTAATTAATATTATTTTTGAAAATTTATAAACCGCCATTGTCTCAGAGGTTCTATGTGTTTTAATAAAATTACCGTGCCGATAGAAATAAATAAGGTTAGGCAATAAAATAAATCATCGCCTCCGCCAAGAACCGGATTTAAATACTCAACTGCCGGTCCCGGAAATATCAATACTGCTGCCGGTATCGCTAACAATGAAATAACGGTTGATACGTTTGCATTCTTTATAAAAAAATCAGCAAGAAAATAAAACGCCAGCCAAAGCACTACAAATACAAAATCAGCTGCTATAAAAACTCCCGCAGCTGTAGCAAGACCCCGTCCGCCTTTGAATTTTATCCAAACGGAAAAATTATGACCGACTACCAGTAGCGTAAGGGGAATTATCATTTGCCATTTCCCTAAATCTGCGTAATTTATAAGCAATAAAGCAGGTATAAGTCCTTTGATTAAATCAGAAAACAGAACAATTAACCCGTCTGCCTTTGAACCTGTTACATCCAGTGTGTTTCTTGCTCCGATGTTACCTGAACCTTCTTCCGATAAATTTTTACCATACTTAATCTTTATCAGAATATAAGCTGTAGGAATGGATCCTATCAGATAAAAGATCAGGCAATATAATAATAACAACTTTTAATAATTTACTTTATTCCAAAACTCTGGCTACTACAATACCTGTCTGTTTAGAATTTCCCATAATATAATCATGAAGCTCCATACCGGAAATCTCTACCTTTTTGTTTTTTAATGAAGCATGCATAAGATAGGTGCTTCCACCTTCTTTATAAATAAATCCTGTGTGCGCAATATCAAGACCGCCGATTGAAGTTGTAATGCCAACTATATCTCCGGTTTGTAACCTATCATAAACGGAAGAAATATTTTCGGTAGGTATATAATAGATATCCCTGCTGTTTATGTTGTTTTCCACTTCATACATTTCACCGAGGAGTATGTCATTATTCTTAAGCTGCTTGTATGAATTTCTGTGTGAAGTCATAAAATCTATATCCTTACCAATGCTTACTCCGCCTAATTCCGGAGTGATATCCTTTACAATGCCTTTCTTCTCATTATCGTAAATCCAGTCAATAAAATAATGTAGTCTGGATGAATAGCCCGTATTCTTACCTCCTCTGTATCGAATTAACTCCAGTTCTTTTTTGTAATTGTCAAAATCCGTTTTGCCGGATTTGATCAGTCTTGAAAATATCAAAGCGTTTTCAACAAAAGTAACGCAGTCAAGTCCGGTTACATTAATTACCAGCTCCTCCGTGTTCGGATATTCATCAAGCGTACCTGCTACATATGGAGTGCCGATAAATGACTTACCGACTTCGGCTATAACATCATTCAAAGGAAGATTTTTCAGCGATGCGTCAAATGATTTTAGTTTCTTCCGGCATTTCATTTCTTCATAATCATCAGCAGGGCTTGAATTAAATCCCAATGAAAATAAAATAACTGAAGCAATGGTAATTATTGAAAGCAGATTGTGCCTATTTAATAAGTTCATTTCTATGAAAATTTTATTAATTTAAACATTATTAAACTTATATTAAATAAAGAAATCTTAATTATAATAACTTTTGAAAAAAATAAAGATCAGGAAAGCTAAGAAGTCAGATAAAAAAAATATTCTAAGACTTGTAAATGAGCTTGCGGCATTTGAGAATCTTTCTCCCCCTGACAAAAAGGCGCAGAGCAGGCTCGTTCGTGATGCGTTTTCTTCAAACCCTCCGTACAGAATTCTGATTGCGGATTATGAAGGTCAGACAGCGGGTTATTCATTTTATTTTTTTACTTATTCATCTTTTCTCGCGCGGAGAAGTCTTTATCTTGAGGATATTTATGTTTCGGAAAAATTCAGAAGTCTGGGCATAGGTAAATTATTTTTTGAAAAACTCATCAGGATAGCGGAAAAAAATAAATGCGGCAGAATGGAATGGGTCGTTCTGGACTGGAATGTAAATGCAATTAAATTTTACGAAAAGCTGGGTGCATTTGAATTAAAAGAATGGAAAACATTCAGAAAATTAATAAACAGCGGTTAAACCAATTGAAATCTCATATTGTCTTTTTGATGAATGCAAAGTGTGTTTATGTTAAATTCAATAATGCGGAATAAATAACTAATAATATACATATTGACAGATTTTGAATTGAATATAAACAGTGATGATGAATTGCTTATTGCAGCATTTAAAGCAGGCAGTCAGAATGCATTTAACTTAATAGTCAGAAAATATCAGAAAAGAATTTATATGCTGATCAGAAAAATGGTTATAGATCATGATGATGCCGATGATATCACACAGGAAGTTTTTATAAAACTTTACAGTTCTTTGAATAGTTTTCGCGGAGACTCAAAATTTTTTACATACCTTTATAAAATTGCAGTTAACTATTCGATCAATCACTTAAACCGAAAGAACAAACTTGCTAAAAGAAACTCTGAATTTGATGAAACAAACGAATTTCATTCTTTTGATAGCATTAATGATTTCAGCGAAAATGCAGACGAAAAGAACAGATCAGAAATTTTAAAGGAAGCGATTGAAACACTGCCCGAGCAGCAGCGCGCGGTATTTATAATGAGATATTACGACAATCTTAGCTATGAGGAAATTTCAAAAATACTTGAAAAATCTGTTGGCGGAATGAAAGCAAATTATTTTCACGCTTTAAAAAAGATAGGCACCTGCCTGAAAAAAAATAAATTATTTGAAAATGTTTTACATAAAATTTAATTATGGAAAATCTAAGTAAAGATTATTCTCGGGAAGAATTAATGCAGAGTATACCCGATTTTATTAATGATAAAATCTCTGACAGCGAACTTTCAAATGCAGTCGGGAAATTAATTGAAACCGATAGTCAGTTTAAAAATGAATATGAAGAAGTAAGCAAAACTCTCAGCTTTTTTGAGAAGTCGGAATTTCCTGAACCGCCGGATAATTATTTTAACAATCTTCCGGTCAGAATAAATGAAAGGATAAACCCGGCTTCTTCTGTTTCTGAAAACAGTGTAATGTTTCAAAATTTTTCAAAAGCATGGAAATATATTGTTCCGGCTCTAACAGTTATACTGATAGCTCTTTTTTTTATATTAAGACAGGAAAATTCGGATCCGGTATTAACAAACTCCGGCAATATGCAGTCTCCCTTACAGCAAACAGGCAATTCAGATAAAACAGGAGGCGAAAAACAGTTTGTCAAAAAAGAAAATCTTAATACAGATCAAGATAAAAATCTAACTGATTCGGAAATTAGCACTCAGAAAAGTAATGTAATGACTATAAAGAAAAAAACAAATATTTCAAACTACAGAAATAATGAAATCAATTCTCCTGATCAGATAAGAATTGATTTTACCACCGAAAAGCCGGTAATGGAAAATAAGAAAGTATCTGATAATAAATTAACTTATGAGAATATTGATTCTTATAAATCATATCCGGATTTTGCTGATATTTTTGACTTGGATGAATCAAATGAAATTGAAGTAACCGGTGAAACAGGAATTGAAGAGTCTGATTTACTCAATTCAATTGAAAGTGATGACGTAAATCTGCAGAATGAATTCCGCGATTTATCTCCTGCTGATCAGCAGGAAATATTAAACATCTTAAAAGAAACTAAAATTTAATAATTATGAAAACTTCATTAACATTATTTATTATAAGTATGCTCATAATGGCTGTGAACGTATTCTCGCAGCAAGATTCATTGAAGATTCAAAAAAAGCAGGAGCTGGAAAATCTTTTTAAAGAAAAGGTAAAGACAAATTTAAATGTTGATCAGTTTACGGCTGATAAACTTGTCGAATCTTATAAAGATAATAATCTGCAAATGAGAACTTTGAGAAAAGAAATTAAAGAAACCTATAAATCCATAGAGTCCGATCCGGATGCGGCGGATATGAGTTCTAAACTTGATAAAGTAATTGAACTGGAGAAAAAATCTGTCGAACAAAAGGAAAAATTCTATAATGAATTAAAAACTTTCCTGACTCCGCAGCAGATCGCAAAATCATTTTTTATGAAAAAGAAATTTAACAAAGAACTGAGAAAAGAACTTGATAAAAGAGGGAAAAAGAGAAAAGATATAGGAGACTGATTGAGCGATCATTTGAATAAATTCTTAAAATAGTTTTACAGTAAATTATCAGGATTTTTATAATACCGGATGTATTAAATATGCATACGGTATTTTTTTTTGAGAATAAATTTAAATTTTTTAAAACAAATAATTTGTAGAATTTTGTCAGGATAGATATTCCAGAATTTCTGTGTGTCAAAATTTCAATAATTCCTTTTATCTGTATTGTATAAATAATCATTGAATTTCATTAACTAAATTTACATTTTGAAATAAATTTGAATATATTCATGATATTATGCCGTTTATAAAGCCTTCATGCAATGATTACAAATTAAAAAACTTTTTTCTTTTTCTTAAATTTTTCCAAACATAATGCTGATAAAAATGAAAAACATTCTGTTTCTTTTACTTGCATCTTTATTTTTATCCTGCGGAGGGTCTGATGACGGAGATGAAAGATTTGCTTCACAGGCAGAAACAATTTACGCTCCTGCTGAAAGAACTAATGACGGCGATGAACTTGAGGAAGATAATGTTTTATCAAGAGGCAGCTGTATTCCACCGAATTTAAAACTTGATGTTAATGTCAATAAAAAATATTGCGGTACTGATGATTGCCTGATTCAGTTTGCGGGATACTGGTGGTGGACAAACTATCAGTATACGGGTTCTCCAAACTGGTTTTGGAATCAGGGTCAGGCTTGGAGTCCGAGAAATGTATTCGTCGACAGCGAAGGTCTTCATCTGAGAGTCAAGAAAGATGATCTTGGCGGAGGAAGCGACTGGATGGCGTCGGAAGTTGTAGCAGTATATAAAAGTGACAAAAAAACTCTGGCTTCAACAGGTTACGGCACTTATTTAGTATCTGCTAGAATTAAAAGCGCACCTTCCTGGGATAAGCTTGACAAGAATGTTGCTTTCGGTTTATTTACATTTCAAAATGACAGATCCGGACCGTCTCAAAATCCATACAGAGAAATCGATCTTGCGGAAATATCCAGATGGGGTACGCCGCCCTGTTCAAATGTCAGTGACAAAAGACTTTGCAACGGTAACGCTCAGTTTGCAGTACAGGAATGGGATAAGCTTCAGGCAAATGTTCAGCGGTATACTATCGGAGATGGCATTAAGGAAATAACACTCGTAATGAAATGGACAGGGTCAAAAACTCCTGTATCTTTTGCTCAGTATAACGGCATTTACACACTTGATAATCTTCCGGCAACACCTAATAACAAATACACTACCACTGCCTCTCAAAATCCATTTATCCCTGATGACGCATGTCAGCTTTTTCATATGAACCTGTGGATGGGAAATTACGGACAGGGTGATAAACATCCCGGTCCAAGCAACAATGCGGATCAGGAAGTTGTTGTTACAAATTTTCAATACAGACCATAAAAGATTCATTAAATTATTTACTTATTTCTGTAAAACTCAAATTTAATTTTTTAACTTTGAGTTTTTTTTTGAAATTGAAATATTTTCATTCAATTGTTAAGAAAAAGAAGGCACTCTGATTGTTCAATGAATGCTTTTTGCATTTCTTATACTAAGTTATCTTATTTCATTGAAATTAAAGCTCTATTTTTTTAGCTTACTGACTTATTTAATTAATTTTTGATGTACGAAAATCTTCCCGACCATATAACTTTACCTGAGCTTGAGATTGAAATGCTTGAATTTTGGAAAGAAAACGATATTTTCAAAGCAAGCATTAAATCCAGACCTTCCGACAGAACATTTACTTTTTATGAGGGACCACCCACGGCAAACGGGACACCGGGAATACACCATGTCATTTCCAGAACTGTAAAGGATATGATATGCCGATATAAAACCATGCGTAATTACAGAGTTTTCAGAAAAGCGGGATGGGATACGCAGGGACTTCCTGTAGAGGTCGAAGTTGAAAAAAAATTAGGTATCAAATCAAAAAGCGATATTGAGAAATTCGGAGCAATAGAGTTTAATAACGCATGCAGGGAATCAATTTTTACATATCTTAAGGAATGGGAAGAAATGACTGAAAGGATCGGTTACTGGATCGATCTGAATGATGCTTATGTCACTTATCATAATGAATATATTGAATCTGTCTGGTGGGCACTTAAAAATTTCTTTGACAAGGGGTTAATATACAAAGGATTTAAAATACTTCCTTTTTGTCCGATATGCGAATCACCTTTATCTTCGCATGAAGTAGCGCAGGGATATCAGGATCTGAAAGACCCGTCTGTATTTGTAAAATTCCATATCTCTGAAGGTGAATATAAAGATTCAGACTTTCTTGTCTGGACGACAACGCCCTGGACATTACCGTCCAATGCCGCCCTGGCAGTAAATCCTGATGTGGTATATTTACAAATTAAAACTGAAAATGATGATAAATTTATTCTGGCAAAAGAAAGAATTGAAATTATAACAGAAAAATATGAAATACTAAAAGAGATAAACGGAAAAGATCTGGAAAATATACCTTATCAGAGACTATTTGATTTTTTCAAATCAGATAAAAAAGCTTTTTATGTTACCTTAGGAGATTTCGTTACAACTGAAGAAGGCACAGGTATTGTTCACATCGCTCCTTCATACGGAGAAGATGATTATCAGACGGGATTAAAGTATGATCTGCCGTTATTTTCTGCAGTCGGGAAAAACGGACTCTTTATTGAAAATGCCGGAAATTTTAAGAATAAAAATTTTAAGGAAGCTGATCAGGATATAATTTTTGAATTAAAAAATAACGGACGTCTATATAAAAAGGAAATGTTCACGCATTCATATCCTCATTGCTGGAGACACAAAGTTCCGCTGATGTATTTTGCCACTGATTCATGGTTTATAAGAACAACTGAATATAAGGACAAGATGATCCGGTTAAACAATACAGTTAACTGGAATCCGAAAGCGTTCGGTTCGGGCAGATTCGGAAAATGGCTTGAAGACAATAAAGACTGGGCTCTTTCACGAAACAGATTCTGGGGCACTCCCCTTCCTATATGGTATTATACTGACAATGAAGGAAAAGAGCATTATGAATGCCTCGGAAGTTTTGAAGAACTTGAAAAAAGGTCAGTAAATTACAGCGAAGTTTACCCGGCTAAAGGTGAAATGGATATACATAAGCCTTACATTGATGATATTATAATAGAATCAAAAGAAGGCATAAAAATGAAAAGAGTCCCGCAGGTAATTGACTGCTGGTTTGACAGCGGTTCAATGCCGTTTGCTCAGTTTCACTTTCCATTTGAAAATGAAAATATGTTTGAAAAAAATTTTCCTGCGGATTTCATAGCTGAAGGTCTTGATCAGACCAGAGGTTGGTTTTATTCCCTACATGCAATAAATTCTTTTTTGTTTGACGAAGTTGCATATAAAAATTTAATTGTAAACGGATTAATACTGGATAAGAACGGCAAGAAAATGAGCAAGTCATTAGGTAACGCTGTAAATCCTTTTGAAATGATAAACAGATACGGCGCCGATGTACTTAGATGGTATTTAATTTATTCTTCACCGATCGGTAATTCAAAATTGTTTAACGAAGACGATCTGAAAGAACTTCAGAATAAGTTTTTTGATACACTTATAAATACTGTTCGTTTTTTCATACTGTATTCAAATCTTTCGGACTTCGATCACAGAAATGATAAATTTACTAAAATAAAAGACAGACCTGTTATTGACAGATGGATAATCTCAAAAATTAATTCCTTAAAAAAAGAATATCTTGATCTAATGGATGATTATGATATCACTAAAGCTTCAAGAATATTATTTGATTTTACGAACGATGAACTTTCCAACTGGTATATCAGACGAAACAGAAAGAGACTGAGAAATCCTGAAAATGAGAAAGACAGATTGTCAGGTTATCATACTTTACATTATGTTATAGTTGAGTTATTGAAAATGATATCACCTGTCTCACCTTTTTTAACTGAAAAATTATACCGCACTCTGACCGAACCGGATGAATCAATACATTTATCCTACATTGAAAATCCGGATGAAGATTATATAGATAAAAATCTTGAAGACGAAATGCTGATTGCTCAGAACATTGTTTATTTAGTCAGATCGATCAGAGTAAAAAATAATCTTAAAGTAAGACAGCCGCTAAGACAAATTCTTGTTCCGGTACTTAATGAAAAAGACAAAGAAAGAATTCTCAAAGTAAAGGATATTATACTCGAAGAAGTAAATGTAAAAGAGCTAAATTTACTCGAAGGAAATTCTGATATAATAGTGAAAAAAGCTAAGCCGAATTTCAAATCTATAGGACCAAAATTTGGAAAAAATGTTAAAGCTGTTCAGAAAATTATCAGCGAACTCAATGATTCTCAAATTTCAGAAATAGAAAGAAATAAGTTCATCATTACAGAAGGAGTAAAGATTGAGATCGGCGATATTGAGATTTTTACAGAAAATATTGAAGGATGGATACTGGAAACGCATGAGAATCTCACTGTTGCAGTTGACGTTAAGCTTGATGAAGAGCTTATAGAAGAAGGTATTGTCAGAGAATTTATAAACCGCGTTCAGAACTTCAGAAGAAATAATGATTTTAATGTAAGCGATAAAGTGAATGTATACTTTAAAACTGACGATACTATTTCTTCAATACTTAAGAAAAATCTGAAATATATAAAAGCCGAAACTCTCAGCAATAAAATTGAAACATCAAACGGACATGAATTTGATTTTTCAAAAACTGACATCAACGGAATCTCATGTGATATTTACATTCAAAAATTAAAATAACATATTTTATTAAGGAGTAATAAATTGACAATTAAGAAAAAAGCACCTGGCAATAATAAAAAAGCTATTAAAAAAACTACATCTAAAAAAGCCGCAGCTAAAAAAGCCGCAGTTAAAAAAGCCACAGTTAAAAAAGCCGCAGTTAAAAAAGCCGCTGTGAAAAAAGCTGCTGTGAAGAAAGCCGCTGTGAAGAAAACTGCAGTGAAGAAAGCCGCTGTGAAGAAAACTGCAGTGAAAAAAGCTGCAGTAAAAAAAGCCGTAGTAAAAAAAGCTGCTGTAAAAAAAGCCGTAGTAAAAAAAGCCGCAGTTAAAAAAGCTGCTGTGAAAAAAGCTGCTGTGAAAAAAGCTGCTGTGAAAAAAGCCGTAGTTAAGAAAGCAGAGCTTTCCAGATCTGTAATAGAGAGAAAAAAAGAGATTACAAAAACTTTAAGGAAAGCAATAGCAAAATCCAAAGCAGGAATAAAATCAAATGGAAAAGATTTAAAGTCTGACTTATTCAAACACTCAGGTAATCAAAATACTGAAAAAGCGCAGATAAAGCAGAAAAAATACAAGCCAAATTCCAAAGTAAAATATAATACAAGCGAGTTAAGGCATTTCAGAAATATAATACTGCACGAAAGAAAAGCTATTATAGAAAGCGCAAAGGCAAACATGGATGCATTGGTTGATAAAGATTCAGGAGAATATAAAGGAGATAATCTTACATATTCCTCACATATGGCAGAGCAGGGCACTGATGAAATGGAAAGGGAAAAGAATTATTTGTTTGTGCAGAGAGATGAGAAATATCTTGGTTACTTACAGGATGCGCTAATGAGGATCGATCAGGGTACATACGGAATATGCGTTGACTGTATGAGCGAGCCTAAAAATTTATGCAGGACATGTCCTTTAATTGATAAAGAAAGACTGGAACTTGTTCCTATTACACAGCATTGCATCGAATGTAAAAATATGAGAGGATAAAATTTTTTGAAAGTTTTATTCTTAACATTTTTCATAGTAATTGCTGATCAGATTACGAAACTCATGGTAAAGGGTATTTCCATACCTGCTCTTGGAATTCATTTTGAAGGAATGCCCTATCAGTCTTCCATAAAAGTAATAGGAAATTTTTTTAAAATTACTTTTATTGAAAATCCGGGTATGGCATTCGGACTCCAGATCGGCGGAAAACTATTTCTTTCCTTATTTACAATTCTTGCAACAATTCTTTTAATTGTTTTTCTTTATAAAAACAGGAATGAAAACTTATTATTGCGCCTGGCGCTTGCTTTCATTCTGGGCGGAGCAATCGGAAACTTAATTGACAGGGTGTTTTATGGTGAGATCTTTTCTTATGCGCCGATTTTTTACGGTAGAGTCGTTGATTTCATCCATATTGATTTTCCTAACTTCACAATTTTCGGTAAAACAATATACTCATGGCCGATTTTTAACATTGCAGATATTTCTGTAACAGTCGGTTTTCTGTTAATACTTTTCGGATATAAAAAAGCATTTCCTGAAAATGCTGAACCCGGAATAAATGAGACTGAAGTAAATAATGAAACATCAGAATACAAAGAATATTTCGAAGGTGAAACAGGAAGTTTTACAGAAAAAGCTGACTCAGAAAGTCAGGAACGAGGAGAATCTGAAACCGGCAATAGATTTATAAATATCGCAAATAATAATTCAGGTGAGGATAATTTATCCGGAGATATAAACAGCGCACCGGACTCATCTGAAAACAATACCAATTCTGATATTGAAAAAAAATCCTTTCAAAGAATATCAGAAAATCCTGTATAATCATCTGTAATTCAGAATCTCAGCAATATTGCATATTGAATTTTAAAAAAAACCGATTGAACAAAGTTCAACCGGTTTCAGGATAAATTCCATAATAAAATTTATCTTCCTTCAGCGTCGAGTGCTTCTTTCTTTTTAAGCAGAGTTTCCTTGTCTTCAACATGAGCCGGATCCGGTATACAGCAATCAACCGGACAGACGGCAGCGCACTGTGGCTCGTCATGAAAACCTACACATTCTGTACATTTGTCAGGAACGATATAAAAAAATTCACTTGAATAAAAGCCTGTTGACCCTGATGGCGGCGTATCATTTTCGCCGTAAGTATTTCCGCTTAAAACCCAGTCTACTCCGCCTTCATAGATTGCAGTATTTGGACATTCCGGTTCGCATGCACCGCAATTAATACATTCGGTTGTAATCATTATTGACATAAAATATATATCCTCCTAAGGAATTTTGATTTAAATTAAATTACTTAAATATACTTTCTTATTCAATTTCAAATTTACAGGATAAAACCGGAATGCAATATAATTATTAAATAATTCATCTGATTATTTTCTTTGGATAAAATTATTTCAAAAAATATTCAAACAGAGGAATTCCACATCAAGATTTTTTTGAATAAAACTTTAAAATGTATAAATCATTATAAATCAGTATTTCTCTGACAAGCGTTTTGTATAATTTTTTATTTTTTATTTCGTGTATAAATATAGTAAATTATATGTCAGATAAATTTTTATTAACATTTCAGTAAATTTAAGTATATATGCTTAACATATTCAGAAAATTATTTCCCTCAAAGCACGAAAAAGATCTCGTTTCAATTACGCCTATTGTGGATGAAATCAACATATTATTCGAGGAGTATGAATCTCTTTCAGACGAACAGCTTAAGGAGAAAACGAATGAATTCAGAGAAAGGATAAACTCTGAAACAGATGAAACAAAAAGTAAAATAGCTGAGCTTCAGGAAAGTCTTAAAGAGGATTTACCTCATGAAGAAAGAATGAATATATATGAAGAATTAGAAAATCTTGAAAAGGAAAATTATGCTGTTATTGCAGCTGTGCTTGATGACATACTTCCCGAAGCGTTTGCAGTTGTAAAGCAGGCTTGTAAAAGATTATGCGGAACTGAATGGGAAGCAGCCGGAAATAAGATCAGATGGAATATGGTCCCGTATGATGTTCAGCTGATCGGCGGGATAGTATTGCATAAAGGTAAAATAGCTGAAATGGCAACCGGTGAAGGTAAAACATTAGTTGCGACTCTGCCTTTATACCTGAATGCTCTTGCGGGTAAAGGAGTTCACCTCATTACTGTTAATGATTACTTAGCGAAAAGAGACAGTGAATGGATGGGACAGGTTTTCAAATATCTCGGGCTTACAGTCGGTGTAATATTAAATGACATGGATCCGAACAAAAGGCGCGAGATGTATAACTGTGATATTACATACGGAACAAACAACGAATTTGGCTTTGATTATCTAAGGGACAATATGGTAGTCGATAAGGATTTCCTTGTTCAGAGAGAACACTACTACGCCATAGTTGACGAAGTAGATTCCGTACTTATAGACGAAGCAAGAACTCCTCTGATTATTTCCGGTCCGGTAGAAGCTGCGAAGCATAAGTATGATGAACTAAATCCGAGAATTAAACGTCTGGTAGAAGCTCAGAAAAATCTTGTTAACAAGATGACTGCTGAAGCTGAGACAATACTTGCAAAGGAAAATATTTCCGATGAAGATATGGCAAAGGCGGGAATGGCTTTACTCAGAAGTTATCACGCGCTGCCGAAACACAATAAACTTCAGAAACTTTTGAGCGATCCGGGGAATAAAAAATTACTGCTCGCTACTGAAGCCGAATATATGAGAGACAAATCAAAAAACATGCATATTGTAGATGATGAATTATATTTTCTGATCGAAGAAAAATCGCATGTTACGGATCTTACCGAAAAGGGAAGGGAATTTCTCGCCCCTAGTCAGGAAGAAAGGGATTTCTTTACTTTACCTGATTTTGGATCTGAAATTGTTTCTATTGATAATAATCCGGATCTTTCTGCCGAGGAAAAAGAATTAAAAAAAGATGAACTCAGTAAAAATTACGCTGAAAGAAGCGATGTCCTTCATACAGTGCAGCAGTTGTTAAAGGCATACGGACTTTATGATAAGGATGTGGATTATGTAGTGCAGGACGGGAAGGTCATGATAGTGGATGAGTTCACCGGAAGAATACTTTCCGGAAGAAGATATTCTGAAGGTCTGCATCAGGCGATAGAAGCAAAAGAAAATGTGCATGTAGAGAAAGATACACAGACGCTTGCAACTATTACCCTTCAAAATTATTTCCGGCTTTATAAAAAATTAGCCGGCATGACGGGAACTGCTGAGACCGAAGCTGCGGAATTTTTTGACATTTATAAACTTGATGTAAACGTTATTCCTACCAATAAGGAATGCATCAGAAACGATATGAATGATTTTATTTATAAAACGAAAAGAGAAAAATATAATGCCGTAATTGACGAGATTGTGGAAATGAGAAATCAGAGAAGACCTGTACTTGTAGGTACTACAACTGTGGAAGTTTCCGAAACTATTTCAAGACTGCTTAAAAGAAAAAATATTCCTCATGAGGTTTTAAATGCCAAGCAGCATGCTCGTGAAGCCCAGATTGTTGAGAATGCCGGTTTACCGGGAGCAATAACCATTGCAACAAATATGGCTGGAAGAGGAACGGATATAAAACTCGGACCGGGAGTTGCGGAAGCAGGCGGACTGCACATTATCGGAACTGAAAGACATGAATCAAGAAGAATTGACAGACAGCTGAGAGGACGTGCAGGCAGACAGGGCGATCCCGGAGCGTCGAAGTTTTATCTTTCACTTGAAGATGAACTCATGAGATTATTCGGAAGCGAAAGAATTGCAAATGTAATGCAGCGTCTCGGTATTGAGGAAGGCGAAGCTATTGAGCATAAGATGATTACTAATTCCGTCGAAAGAGCGCAGAAAAAAGTAGAGGAAAATAATTTCGCAATCAGAAAAAGACTGCTGGAATATGATAATGTCATGAATCAGCAGAGAGAAGTAATTTACTCAAAGAGAAGACAGGCACTTATGGGTGAAAGACTTAAAGATGAGATTTTTGAAATGGTGGACAAATCGGTTGAAAATACCGTAAATAAATATTATGAAGAGGGAGATGTTGACGGACTTATTGAGGAAATTCAAAGAACTTATCTGGTCAGAATAAATGTAACGCCGGAAGAATTTCAAAAACTGGGTGAATCCGGTTTAAAGGAACTGATCATTAACGAAGCCAAAGCATATTATAACAGAAAAGAAGAAAAATACGGAACAGAGCTTATGGGAAAGATCGAACGCTTTGCGACACTGAGTATTATTGATGAAAAATGGAAAGAACATTTGCGGGAAATGGACGATCTCAAGGAAGGTATAAACTTCAGGGCTTACGGTCAGAAAGATCCGCTGCTTGAATACAAGTCCGACGGTTTTAAACTTTTCGTTGAAATGCTTGACTCGCTTTCAGACAATATTATAAAATTTATTTTTAAATTCACTTCGCAAGCGCCGGAAGAAGCACAGAATGTCAGAACTCCTACTCAGGTCAATCCGTCCAGATTAAGGACTTATCATGAATCTTCCGCAGGCATGGGATACGTAGGAGGACCGCAGGAAGGTCAGGGTCAGGATCAGAATGTTAAACAACAGCCGGTACACGTTGGAGACAAAATCGGGAGAAATGATCCCTGCTATTGCGGCAGCGGAAAGAAATTTAAAAACTGTCACGGCAGACAAAGCAAAGAAGCCATTAAATAATTTTAATGATAATTTCCGAAAATACTTCCGGGATAATATCAGATATAAATGATATTTCCCGGAGTTTCATTAAAAATAATTTCGAAGTATCAGCGCTAATAGAGATATCCTTCAATTCAGGTAAACTGGAATTATTCAGAGATCTGATATTCACATCTAAATACTTAACCGGACTTAAAAATGTTTTAAATTCTGATAAGTTATCCGGAAAAGATTATATAGATAAAACTTACGGAGATTTTAATACTGTTCTTCAGAAAATGTTTGACAAGGTAAAACTGCTGTTAACCAATGAGGATAAAGAAGTAAATGACTTTTTTGAGAAAAAATACTTTACGATGTCACACGACAGTATCAGCAATATGATCGATTTGGCAAATGACCTTTCAGTTTGCAAAGAGTATATGAACAAAACTCCCGGAGTGTTTGACGGCTGATAAATCTATTTTTTAATTTCATGATAGTGTTTTTTCAAAACTTCTGATGGCTTAAAGTTCAAATCCTTGACCAGTCTCTTTATAAAAGAATCGTAAACCTGAATAAACCTTTTATCATTTTTTTCATTTCTGTAAATGAGGAGAAGCTTTGTCAGAATTTCTTCGTCACTGTTACCGGATTCACATAGTTTCTCAAGAATTTTTTTAAGCTTATTTTGATTACAGTTCTTTTCAGTAAACGCAATTATTTTGTGTATGGTTTTAAAGTAAATAAATTTAAAATTATCTCTGATATCTTCTGCCCAGTTATTATACACACCTGAAGCAAAATCGTTTTTATAAATATCAATGATCTTAATTGAGTCAGATGAAATATTTCCCGAAGATATTCTCATAAACTCATCAGTATCAAAATTAAATCTGAGATCAATATTTCCGGATGAGAGATTATATATTTTGCTTTTTAAAACAATAAATTCTTTTCCTGATACTTCAGGAAATTCCGAAGCAAAGAAATTCTGAAGCGACTTTCTCACATTATTTATTTCAACATCAGCAATAGCCTCGTAATTTACTTTTTTAGAGCTGTAAAGCAGATCATCTATTAAAGTATCCTTGGTGATCGCCTGATTATTTTTACTTCTGTAAACGAAATACAGGAATATCGATTTCGATCTTGGTCTCATCCATATACTGTCTTTAAGCTCCTTTCCATTAATGAATATTCGGCTGTTATCAAAATACTTAACTGTAATTTCAAATTCTTTCTTGCTGTCAGACAGACTGACGTTGTCCATATTGATAATTTTTTTGAGATATCCGGACTTTATACCTTTCTTCTTTGCATAAGAAAATACGTATTTAAGTCTGTTTGACCCGGCTCTGAATTTAATGTAGTTTTCATAACCAAATTCTTCTGAAAGTAAAATAAATTTATTAAATTTTGTTTCGAATGATCTTTTATTATCCTTTACTGCATAAAGGTAACATTCAAAAAAAAGTATTAATGCCTGGTTAAACTTTGTAAAGTTCCCTTCTCCCCTGCCTGTAATTTCTTTCTTCAGCCGGATAAAATTAGTAAAGTCATTTTTCAGAAGATAAGCTTCCATCTTCAGTATATATGCTCTTGTTACCGAAACATTGAAGTCACTTGTGTCACAATATCTCAGCACGCTGTCTGGAAGATCAAGCAGATTATAACAATAAAGGATCAGAGCGTCTATAAAATAAATATAATTCCTGAGGTGTGTTTTATTTTTAAGTATCTCAAGTTCAGAAATCACTTTTTTATATTCATGATTGAGAAACTTTTTGAGTATTGCCTGAAATTCATACTGATTTTTGTATGCGGAAAAAATAGTTTTATTCTTTTCGGTATTTTTTATATGAAGACGGTTAAAATAATATTCGAATGATGTTTTATCATAACTCGTAAACAGCGCAAAACAAACCTGACTCAGATTTGACAGATCAAACATATCCGGATCTACATTATTACTTATAAAATCAATAATCTCATTTCCTTTTTTATAATCACCGTAGTCAAAAAATATTATAAGTGAAAATAAACTTTCAATAAATGTATTTTCATCAATTGAATTATCGCCTTTTTCTTTTAATTTTACAATAAGTCTGAAAAGCTCTGCAAGTCTATGCATATATTTTTTACTCTTTGAATTTTCACCCGTTGCAATATATGATTTTACAAGTGAAACAATAAACTGTATTTCCTGCTCAGGGCGGAGTTTAAACTTAAGTATGTGCTCTGATATTTTGATATTATCTTTTGATATGCCGTCTTTAAGAAACATGCAGTTGCAGATCAGCATGAGTATCTCGACATAATAGTCAAGTTCATTTTCTTTAATCCTTTTCATGGGAATAAGAATATTGTCATCACTGTCAATATTATATTTTTTTCTTATAATTGATCCGAGATAATCCAGAGCTTTGTCAATATTTTTATCCTTATACACAAAAGTATTTACTTTCAGAAGTAAGAATTCAAGAGAATCCCTGAATTTCAAATCCTGAATATCATCAAATATTTTATAAAGCCCGCTTGAGTGAATCAGCAGGAGCTTATCGGAAGAATTCATTTTAATCCAGTTTTTAAGCACCGGATATTCTTTTGCCATCATCAGATAATTCAATCCTATATAATCCTCGCGCCATTCTTTTCCTTTGAGATAAAATTTACCGAGCTTTCCGTAAAAGGTTAAAGTTTCTTCATCACTGAAAGTATCCTGCGCAATCTTTTTCAGATAACTTCTGAGAAGCTCATGAAATCTGAAATTTTCATCTTCCCTTGTAATGAAAATATTCCGCTCGTGCAGTTTCAGAATAGTTTGATAGCCGCCTTTCAGACCAAGCACATTCTCTATGAGATGTCTGTTAAAATATTCAGGATAAGTCAGCGCAAGCAGAAGTTTTTTCTCTTCTTCCGATAAATGCGAATAAATTTCATAAGTAAAATATTCAAAGATATCTGACTTTCCGTATGAAAGATCTTCATTTCGAATCACATTATATTCATTCCTTATCAGAAGCAGTTTTATTGCCGTGACCCAGCCCTCAGTAGATTTTATATATGCATCGAGAAGCGACTTGTCAATTCTGTTTGTTTTTAATTTATTAAGTCTGATAAATTTTTTTACGTCCGTTTCCGTAAAGGAAAGATCATCTTTGGTAAGTTTACCAAGCCAGTTTTTTGCAAGGAATTTAGGATAGTTGATCTTTACCGGATCTCTTCTTGAAATAAAAATTAAATGAACGTTGGAAGGAAGGTATTCAAGGAAATAATTCAAAGCCGTGCAGACCTCATCACTCTCATCTATGTTATGAAAATCATCAAGGAAAATACATATTTCTTTTTTCTTTTTCTTCAGGTAAGTAAACAAATCACTTGAGAAGGATGAGATCACGGAATTAACTTTATCATCAAAATTGGAATTCTGGGATCTTGATAAAACTGCTTTGAGTTTGGTTCCGAATTTAGAATTTTTCAGACTGCTTTCAAATGCCATGGCAAGCAGCAGAAAAAAGTTTTCTATGGAATTGTCATAAGAGCTGATACTTATCCATATCTTCTCTTCATTTTTTAATCTGTGAAAAAATTCAACCGACAGGGAAGTCTTGCCGTAACCGGCCGGCGCAGTGATAAGAATGATTTTTTTATCCCTGTATGAAAGGAGTTTCTCCGTTAGACGTTCCCGCGGGTAATATGACGCGGGAACATCCGGAGTTATGATTTTTTGTGTGAATTCTAAGTTTAATACCAAATACTTCTGACTCCCTGTTGATTGTGATTTCTTTCAATCTAATCATCCGTATTTATAAAGGCAATATTCAATTTTTTTACAGATCAAATATTAACCCTGCATTAAACTCCCTGCATTTCTTTATCTATAATCTTAATGTCTTCTACAGGAATTACAACCGGAGCTGTTCCGTTTTTTTCCGAAACATATTCCCTCTCCTTCAGGTTATTCAGTCTTTCCTGCAGTTCAAGATTTTTTCTGATCTTATTTTCAAATTCCTTTAGACTTTCTTCAATGGTCTTAATCTTTTCTGTCTTCATAACAATATCTTCCCTGTATCTCCTCAGAAAATATCCGATAGTCTCAACTCTGATCTTAATGGAACCCGCTGGTTTGTTCTCATCTATATCCTTGAATGAAAAATACGGCGTTCCCGAATCTTCCACTATTTCCTGTATTACTGTATAGATCGGAGCGTCATGTCCGCACTTAAATGAAGAAAGCTCCAGAGCAATTAAGTTAGGATGTCTCGCCGCGTATTTAGCCGCCCATACTTTTCTCGAAGTATTTTCCGAATATGAATTTTTCCAGACATCCTCTATATCAAAAGGCGATCTTATAATACCGGCTTTTATCTCATCACCAAAAAGCATTTCAAGGGTCTCTTCATCCGTCGGTAATGTATCCTGATAAAATACCGGATAGCCGAGTTTCTGAAACTCTTCCAGTATCTCGTGATTTATCCCGGGATCATTGTGATATGGTCTTGCAAGCACAACGATTCCGATCTTGTTTTCCTTCTCAAGTCTCTTCAGTACTTCGGATGACTGCTGCTTCAGGTCATTTACAAATTCGTAGTAAGCTTTATAACCGGCTTTCACGGCATTCATATTTTCCGATTCTGTCAGTCCGAGTCTGTCTGCAAAACATTCATACATCTGCTTTGCAGTCAACTGCATATTGAATAACTGTATGAATGGATTAACATATTCAGTTTCAAATTCATTGAACAAATCACCTTCCTTAATGAACGCCGCCTTTGCAGCTTCGATAGTAGCCGTAATAGTCGGACATGAATTATGCGCCTGAGCAAACTCCAGCTCGGAAGGCATATTGTCAACTATAGGCGAAAATATGAAATCAATTTTCTTCTTCTTATTCTGCACATACAGCAGATTATGAATATGAGGAATGGCAACCTTTGAAGGGAAACACGGATCAATACTGCCTCGCTTTGCTCCGGCTTTATACATTTCTTCGGAAGTAAATTCAGAGAATACAAAATTACCCGGCTTCACTCCAAGCGATTCGAAGTATGCAGTAAAGAAAGGAGTATGCTGATACATATTAAGCACTCTCGGAATTCCGATCACAAGCTTTGATCTCATTTCAAGTTTTGACGCTCTGTCTGCATATTCCTCTTTCTGCTTTTTCGATACAAATAATCCTTTGGGTTCTGCTGCTTCTTCTTTAACTGATTCCGGTTTATAAGACACCCACGCGATCTTTGCAGCTTCTTCAATAATGTTCGGATTGCTTTTTTTGATATCGTCTATCCCCTGCTTAATGCCTCTCATATCCGCAACATCTTCCACCGTTCCTTTTTCGCAGGTTGCAATGATAAGTCTCTGCGTACCGCTTTCCATCGGAACCTTGGATTTAGGATTTACAATTTTTTCCGGTTCAATAACCTGCAGTTCAAGAAATTTCTTTTTTTCTTCTTCTATTCTGTCAGCAGGGATGCTCTCGGTTTTAACATCAATAAAAGTACGCAGACATTTATTCTTACAGAAATAACATCTTGTGGATTCTTCCCTTGTAGTCTTGTATAAAATATTCGCTACTCTTTCCATACCGATGAATTCAGTGCGTTTCCCGTTTTGATAAAGTCTTGCAGCTTCAATACCGCAGCCTATTGCACCGGCTTCACCTGTATGCTTATGCACAAATACCTTCGGCTCAATACCGCTGCCTTTGAATCTTTCTTCAATAAAGTCAACCTGTGTCTTTACTGCAGCGAGATTATGCTGTGTGCCGCCCTGAAGTACAAACGTAGAACCGAGCTTTGCAAGATTCGGAATCTGCGAAACATACAGCCAGATATTTTTCGGAAGCACATTTGCAAGTCCTGCCATTATCTCTTCCGCTTTCCATCCCTGCCTCTGAAAATCAACAATGTCAGACTGCATAAATACTGCGCAGCCGTATCCGAATTTTGGAAATGTTGACGCTTCAAAAGCTTTATCCGCGAATTCCTCGACAGTATATCCGAATCCCTGCGCGGTTGACTGCAGGAAATATCCGTTACCTGCAGAGCACTGAGTATTCAGCTTGAAATCCACTACCCTTCCCTGATTCAAAATAATGATCTTAATATCCTGACCGCCGACATCACAGATTACATCTGTCTCAGGATAGAAATGAAGTCCTGCCTGTGTATGCGCAACAGTTTCCACCAGCGCTACATCTGCCTGCAGCACGTCTTTCAGAATATCTTTTGCATAACCTGTAGTACCGACACCGAGAATTTCAAGAGTCGCTCCCTGATCCTCTACCTGCTTATGTATATTGGTCAGAATGTCGATCGTATCTTCTATAGGATTTCCTTTTGAAAGCTGATAAGCTTTCAGTAAAACTTCCTTATCATGAGAAACCAGTGCGGCTTTGGTGGAAGTGGATCCGCCGTCAATTCCAATGAATCCCTGAACTAACTCTCCGGGCTTGAATACAGCCGGAATGAATTTTTCTATCTTGTGTTTTTTCTTAAACTCCATAAGTTCCGTATCTGTCTTATAAAGTCCTACAGTATTTCCTCCGCTCATTTTCTTTTTCTCTTCTTCCCTGCCGACTAAAATATAATGCTCAAGTCCTTTCCATCCGGCATAAACTCCTATATGATCTTCTTCTTCCTTTCCGTATTCAACTGCGCCGATGGCTGCGAAATACTGCGCATTGTCAGGTACTTTAATAAGATCTTCCGGAGCAATTCCTTCCGGAAGTTTTACTTTCCTTTCCTCCCAAATCTTCGGAATATTATACTGCCAGCATTCCTTCATACCTTTTATATAACAATTCGGACCGCCGAGAAGCAATACTTCAGGCATCAGAGTATGACCTCTTGTAAGCACAGAAATATTCTGCTGAATAATGGATTCAAAAAGCGAAGCCATAAGCTGATCCGCCGGCACACCGGATTTCTGAAGTCCGTTAATATCAGTCTCTGCGAATACGCCGCACTTTCCGGCTACCGGGTGCAGTCTCAGATCATAATAACCCATATTGCAGAGTTCATCTGCCGGAATTTTCAGCTTGGCGTTGATCTTGTCAATGACAGCTCCGGTTCCTCCGGCACACTTGTCATTCATAGACGGTATTTTTTTCTTCTTGCCCGTCTCTTCATCCGGTTTGAATATAATTATCTTCGCATCCTGTCCGCCCAGCTCGATCACAGAATGCGTTGCGGGATAAAGTTTTTCAACTGCAAGCGATACGGCGTTCACTTCCTGCACAAATTTACCGCCAATGTGCTTTCCGATATTAGATCCGCCGGAACCGGTGATAAAGCATCTTATGCCTGTTACGTCCTGCAGATCTAAATCACTTTCCATTTTCTTTAAAAGCTCCAGTGATTTCTCCGGCTGCTTGGTGTCGTGACGCTGATAATCCGACCAGATGATCTCATCCTTATCGGTATCTATCATTACTGCTTTTACAGTAGTGGATCCCACGTCAAATCCGATGGAATAATTTCTTTTTGAATTCATACAGATATTTTGATTTGTTTAATAAAAATTTTCAAAGATAATTTTTGTTCAGGTATTTATTGTATTTAAATATATAATTCTCAATTATTATTATTTTTTATCAGTTCAGAATTAATTTCATTTTAAAAGAATCATTCGTTTAGTCTGCGATAATTCTCCAGCTTCTATCCGGTAAAAGTAAACTCCGCTTGAGAGATCCTCTCCGCTGAATGAAGCTTCATAATTTCCTGCAGACTGAAATTTATTCACAATCTCCGAAATAAATTTACCGCTGATGTCGTAAACTTTTATGCTTACGTATGAAAACTTTGGAATACTGTAACTGATCACAGTGGAAGGATTAAAAGGGTTTGGATAGTTCTGAGATAAAGCAAAACTTTCCGGCTGAGTATTTATATTTGATAATATACTAAACCTCTTATTTATCAGTTCGCTTAATATCCCGTTTATTCTTGTCTGTTTCGATTCCAGATTTTCGATTTCCGAACCGCCTGTAAAATTATCTCCCTCTCCCTCTTCAATAGCCAGAATTTCCTTATTAATAAGCGCGTGTATTCCTTTAGAAGTGTTTAAGTTATTCAGATATATTGCATTGTAATCGCTGATCGCTTCTTCAATATTATTCTGTTTCACTTTTGTTTTTATTTCTAAATCTTCCGACAGGTTTCTGTGCATCTCTCCGTATGAAGTATCATTTAAAATATTAGAATAATAATTTTGCAGCACGCCGTATTCTGAAACCGTTGAGTTTTTTTTCTCATAACAAATAAATAATCTGGATAAACTTGAAACTGCAAACGAACTGACTGTATTATCCGGATAATCCGAAATTATTTCCTTATAAATCTCTATTGCTTCAGAATATTCTTCCGAATGCTCTTTCTGATATGCTTCCAGATAAAGCTCCTGCGTTATCCCCGGATTATCCGATTCCTGAAAGAATACAGTATCATATAATCCGAATCCAATGTCGTAAAGCGCGTAATTGTTAACCGATCTCTGCTCGGATGAATTGTCATCAAACGGGTTAAAGAGCAATCCGTCTGAATTTGCTATATTAATTTTATTCTGATCAGGCGAAAGCGTTCCCCAGTAATTTTCCCTTACATCAAAAGTATCGGAACCGGCAGGATTGGTTCCGTTTATATAATAAGCGTTATTTGTCAATGTAAATCTGTTATAACCAAAAGCCATATTCGGATAGGATTCATCCTCAAAGAAAATTCCCGCGCCTGAAGGCGAGCCGCTAAAATGATTATCACCTGAGATCCAGTATTTAGAGCCGCCTGATACTACGGGATGCATGTTTGGAACCGATGAATATGAAAGACAGATATTGTCATAATATGAACTGTTAAATACATTTTTCAACAGTTCTGGCGAAGACAGTAAAGAGTAATAAGTATAATAAAAATTATTTATGACATTATATTCGAGCTTTCCGTATGAATCGCACATAAATATTCCTGACTCTGAATATTGATTCCCGTTTACGGTGTTTTGAGAAATGAAAGGAGAGCTGTTTAATAAAGTCATACCGTTTCCTGAATTGCTGATCGTATTTCCGATTATGTTGAAAAATCCTCCGCCGCAATACTCAGCGTAAATCCCGTGATGAAAACCTTTTATCAATATGTCTGAAGAAACCGTATTATACATTATTAGAAATTAATAATTTACTGCTTCCCGCTGCATATATTGCGTTATTCAAAACATGACTTGTCTGATTGATAAATGAGCAGCCGGAAATTTCAGTCGAATAAGGAATCTCCGTCTCTTCATCGTCATTTTTATTCATAATATTTACGCCGAAGTCCGCGTTTTTAATAATGCAGCTTTTTATTGTATCCTGCGAGCGATGCTTTAAGGAAATGCCGTTCCATATTTTTGTTGAATCGGCGGAAGTAAAGACCGCATTATTCGCAATCACCTTCGCTCCGCTGTCGCATACTATCCCGGAGTTCTCGCCGAACATCATCTTCGAGCCGGGTTTCATGATCAGCGAAGTTGTATTTCCTCTGAGACGGAGTGTATAATCATCAGGCAGGATCACGACTGCGCTGTCTTCGAGGATGATCTTTGCGCTGTCGCGGACTGCGAAGTCGTTTACATAAGAGCAAAACTCGTGAATGCCTTTTTCAAAAATAATCTTCCCGTGTCCGTATATCCTGCAGCCTTCATTGCAGAATGCCGCTCCGTTCTTAATTCTGATTTCCGAATTACCGCCGAGAGTCAGATTACTTTTGTTTTTTAAGGTAATTCTGTTTGGAGAAAAGACATTGATCTTTGCGGAGTTATATAAGACAAGATATGCCGTGTCTTCGACAATTAAATTATTATATCCGAATGTCGGAGTGACCATGTCAAAAGTCTTTCCGGAATTAATTTTCAAAGCTACTTTCCTTTTTACTGTGATGTTTGTAACAGAATCAATCAATGTATCTCTTGTATTGATATCATGATCAATTTGTAAATTCAAATCTATATCTCCCGGGTTGAGATGACTGACTGCACCATATTGTAATATATTGATCGGATAATTAATATAATTATCATTCGAGGAAAAACCATATTTATTTGGTATTCTTACATGAGTTGAATCCATAGCTCTTTGATCCCAAATCGTTACTAACCTATTTGCAGGTAATGAATTAGAAGTTGTCCAAACTTTAATATTCTGTGATGAGTAATAATAAAAATTAATATCTGCTGTGAATGGATTTCCATATGGATAATTTGAATCTCCATAATCAACATCACAATAATCTATACTATCATATATACCTGAATCTAATTGAAAAAAGACAACTCGATATTTACCATATCCAATTGAAGCTTCACCTCCATCGTCTCCAGCTCCATCATGATCTAAACTGAAACTAGAATATGTTGCAATTCCTTCTTCTTCTCCTCCAATTATATAATCATAATTACCGTTAAGAATACATTCCGGATTGTATTCTTTATCCCCATTATAAACAAAACCAATAGGATAAACTTTAACCTTTAAAGTTGTATTTGGAGCATAATTATAAATTATTAATTCTCCAATAACTAAATCTGACTTATCTGAATAAGAAAGGTCATTAAAAATTACAATTAAATATATTATAACTAGTATTATTTTTTTCATTTCCTGAATATGTAACTTATTTTACAAATAATAACTTTTTTGAATTTAACTGATTTTGATCAGAATTTAATAATTTATAGAAATAAATACCTGATGATAAATTATAATTTGTCGGATTAAAAGCTATAGAATGAATACCTTTAGTCTTGTACTCGTTTACTAATTTAGCTACAACTTTTCCCTGAATATCAAATACAAATAATCTGCAAAATTCAAAATTAGGCAAATTATAACCTATTATAGTTTGTGAATTAAATGGATTGGGATAGTTTTGCAACAATTCATAATATTGAATTTGTTCATTCGCAAAATTTATATTTAATGGTTTTATTCTACAAGTTGAATCTGTTTTAACAATATAGGATAATGAATAACCATAATCGGCAACACCACATAATATAAAGCCATTATCAGTTGTTAACTCAACAGAACGAAAATTAGTATAATCACTTCCGGGTCTGAAGAAGTTTTCATATACTACATTACCTGATTCATCTATAACTCTTACTGTTGCTCTTTCATAACCCTGTAGAGTCGAATCCGACATCCCACAAAAAACATAACCATTATTTTTTTTTCTAATAGATCTACACCATTCATTCATACCTAAAGAATATGTTTTTTTCCAAATTAAATTACCTGAAGTATCTGTTTTCATAACCAATGATTTTGGAAAATTACTATCAGTTGTATCAGCTGTACCTCCAATTATATAATTTCCATTATTTCCGATGTCAAGTGAATATCCGGCTGACTGAGTATAATCCGAATAAGTTTTTGTCCATAAAGTATCACCAAATAAATTCGTTTTTATTAAAAATAAATTTGAAGGCATATTTGTAATTCTTTTTAAACCGACAATTATAATACCAGTGTCATTATCTATTTGAAATTCATTGCCATATTCTTGATATTCATTGTTACCATATATTTTTGTCCAAATTGTATTGCCTATAGAATCTGTGCGAACAAGCATAATATCGTTAGTTCCTGAAATCGAATTGGTTCTTAATAATAAAATAAATCCTTTGTCAAAAATTTGCTTAACACATTTTCCTTGATCTAAATTTGATCCTCCAAAAGTTTTATACCATTCAACATTTCCAATTGAATCTGATTTTACTAAAAATGCATCGCCATTAACTCCACTTCCTGAGCCGGCAATAATAAAACCTTTATCATGTGTTTCTTCAATCCAATAACCTCTATAAGAACTTGATACTTGTAAATCGAAATATTTTACCCATAATGAATCACCAAATTTGTTAAACTTAGCTATATACATTTTGGCAAAATTATTAATTCTATTTTCACCAATCGCAATATACCCTCCATCACTAGTTTGTTGTGTTTTAAACAAACCAGAATTATCAGTATATCCTAACACTTTTTGCCAAGTCAAACTCTGCCCATTAGCCCAACATGAAATATTTAAAAGTAAAATCAGTATTCCAAAAAATTTTTTCATAAATTAAATCTATTTTTAGATTCAACATACACACCAATCTCATTATCTTCATCAATCACCTTCCCCCCGCTGTCGCATACTATCCCGGAATTCTCGCCGAACATCATCTTCGAGCCGGGTTTCATGATCAGCGAAGTTGTATTTCCTCTCAGACGGAGTGTATAATTATCCGGCAGGATCACGACTGCGCTGTCTTCGACTGCAATAATGTTTACGGTGTCATTTATAATATTTATTGCAAGCATTTTAAACTCACTTTATAAGAAGCATCCGTTTAGTTTTACTAAAGCCGAGCGATTCCAGTTTATAAAAATATACGCCGCTCGATAAGTCTGCTCCGTTAAAAACTGCATCATAACTTCCCGCCTGTCTGACTTCATTGACAAGCGTCATTACTTCCTTTCCGAGTATGTTATAAACTTTAAGATTTACTAAGCCCTGTTTCGGAATTGTGAAATTAATTTTTGTAACAGGATTAAACGGATTAGGATAGTTTTGACTTAATGAAAATTCACCGGAAAGAACTGTGCTTACGCTGTTTTGGACGCCGGTAATTACGCATCCGATCGAATCACTCAGCACCATCAGCTTTGTCGATGTAACACTTGCCGGAAAGAATCCGCCGGGTATCCATATCTTTACTTTATTATTAATTATGCTTGAAGAAATTAATCCCCAGTAATTTGAAGTGGTCTGCGCACCTCTGCCGGATATAACCTGTGAAAGCCAGGCAGAGTCAGAAATGCTCCAGATGAATATTGAATCAAGCTGATTTGGTCCGGGAGAATTTTCTCCTGTTACAACATAAAATCTGTTGTTAACTGCATGTCCGCCCGGTCTGGAGTTTCCGGTTCCTCTTGATGGCACATCTGATTTTTGTTCCCATAAAATTTCATTTGCATTATTTCCTATAGTGCCGATCCAGAAATCCTTTCTGAATGTTCCTGAAAATCCTGCCGCTGCGAAAATTTTATTATCCTGTAATCCTCCGGCAAAGCTTCTCCTTCCGAAGGTTGCGGGTAGTGAATCATTTGCTCTTGACCACTGATTCAAATGCGGCCTGTATATTTGAATTCCCCTGAAGTATGAAGTCCATCCGCCCATTATGCAGAATATTACACTGTCTCCCCAGGCTTCCGCTACGTTTCCGCTGACAGCTGTCGGTATATCTGCAACCGAAGTCCAACCCGAATCCTGTGAATATCTGTAAACAAAAAAGTCCGAAGCTCCGGTGAGATTGATCGATCCTCCGCCGACGTAATAAAGATAATTTCCGCACTTTACCAGATCGCCACCGGCTTTAGGTGTCGGTAATGGTCTTCCTTCGCTCCAGTTACTTGAATTAACTGAATATCTTGTAACTGTAACGCTTGCGGGTGGATTCGTTACCCCGGTTGTCGTTACAGATCCGCCTGCTATATAAAGAGTATCTCCCAATGTTGCTGAAGCATGTCCACCGAGCGCACCGCCTGCATACTGCGGTATAAGTCCGTAATCACAAATACGGTCGGGATTTACAAGCGAACCGCCGCCGGTTGGAAGCGTCTGATTCCATGTTGCTGAAATTTCCGCTGCGTCTAATGACCTGCCGTAAAATCTGAACTCGTCTATTAAAGCTCCGACCGGAATGCTGGATGCTGTGCCGTAACTTCCCACTTTAAACGGAACTGCCGCACTAAAATTAAACGGTGTCTGCGGGACTGAACTTTGAAACGTTCCGTTTACATATGTCCTTACTTCCGATAATACCGCATCATAAACAAAATGTACCACCGAAGGTCCCGGCAATACTCCTGTTACATTTATATTGGTAATTCCGTTACCTCTTAAAGTTATATTACCTGCACCGGCTGCTCCGTTAGTAAAACATCTGAAGCTGGTAGTGAAATCATTTCCAAACAAATATGATGTTCCTGTAACAGCCGGGAAATTATTTATCCATAATGAAATGGTCCAGCCCGAAGTGCCGAGATTCATTGTCCAGCCGGTGTTCAGATAAGTATTGGATCCCGTTCCGGCGTTTCCGATCAGGGCATTATCGAACTGACCTGCCGGTCCCATTGTCATGTTTACCAGATCCGCATTAGCTGACCCCTGACCGGGTATGGCAAGATTTGGAGTAGTAATCGTGCCCGCGTCAAATTTATAATAAAGAATTTCCGGTACATTATATGTCTGCGATTTTAAAATATTCAATCCTGCAAACATATACAGACAGATAATACATAAAATTACTTTCATGATTTTAATTTTTAATTTTAAAAAAATAACATGAATTAAATTCTTTACATAAATTTTGTATATAACTTCAATATTATCTGAACTGCAATTTTTAACTCTGAATTGCAGTCCAGTTTTTTATATTTTTAAATCGCCTGCATTTCAGTTGCAACTGACTTAACGCTTTTAATACCTTCCTTCTTCATCAGATCAGATACATCGAGTATGAAATTTGCTCCCATTCCCGCTATACCTTTTCTGTGTGAAATTTTAGTAAACGGTTTCTGAAGATCTGCATGTGCTTCAACGTATGCTTTGATCTCTTCAAGCGTATAGCCGGTCTTTTCAAGACATTCTTTGAATTCAATCTTGGCTTTTGCTTTTGCTTCGCCCAGAGCCATCTGCACTCTCGAATGTGCGTTCACATCTCCTTCTCCCGATGTCTCAATCGGAAGGAAGATCATGTCCTTATAAAAATTCGATACCGCTGACTGAACACCGTCTGACTGCGTTGATGGCATACAGCCGAATGGTTTCAGGGAAAGTATCATGTGGCAAAGATGATTCACGGTATAGTATATACTCTTACCGACTTCGAGATGTCCTTCACCGCCTTCCACTCTTGAATGATAAAAATCATGAGCAAGTGATTTCAGAAGTTTCTGATCCACTAATTCGTGAGGTATGTTGTTGAAAGTCTTTCTGTAACGGTTGTATTCCCTTTCAAATATTTTTTCAGCAAGTACAAGCGCGACTTTGCTGCTGTTGTATTCCTTAAGAAGTTTCACTTTGTCCTTAAAGGTTTCCTTAGCATCAGCATCTTTATATACATTTATTCCTTTCTGATCTTCATTTACTAACTGACCCTGATGTATCATATACATAATCCATGTTGATATCGGCTCTACCAATAGCTGTGCTCCCTCTCTTTCGAGGAACGGGAACATGTTGAAATTTCCGTCTCCCTCTGTCGTCTGAGCCCAGAATTCTCCCGTGATCTTTACTATTGGTTTCATTCTCGTCCTGTCGACTTTTATCTCATTAAACTTTCTGAATGCTTCCTCACCGGTCTCGAGATAATAATCTCCGAGTATCTGATCTACAAATTTTGTAACGTATTCCGAAGCAGGTATTTTCATCAACATTTTTCCTATCCTCGAATTAAAATCAAAATATTTCTTGCTCTTTAGCTTTTCATAAAACAAATCAATAACCTCGCCCATTACTCTGTTTGTTTCGCCTTCATTAACTTCGTATGGTCTGATGTTATACCCGATTTCGTTGATAATATCACCCAGCATCATCGCGTTTATTATTCCGAGGAAGAAATCGAGATTCATTTCTAAACCTGCTTCGAGTTCATCCTGAGAAAGTCCTCCGGTCTGCTGAAACAGCAGTACTCTGAATCCGTCAAATCCTGAATTTCTTAAAGCAAGTCTGTACTCGGCTTCATACATTCCGAATCTGCACGGTCCGCATGCTCCGGCTGTAAAAAATACATGCTTGTTAATTATATCATCCTTACTCATTCCTTTTTCCTCAAGTCCCTGAAGATACTGCACCAGATTACCTACTGTAAAATAAGTCGGATTGCACTGTCCGTTATTTCCGTACTCCTTGCCGAGCTGAAAAGCTTTTTTATCCGGCACCGGAATGTAGTCCGTCTTGTAACCAATTCCTTCCAGCGCGCCTTTGATAAGCTTCTCATGCTTCCACGTCAGACCGCCGAAGAGTATTGTCGTATCGCCTCTCTGATCTTTTGTGAATGCTCTTTCAAACGGTCTCTTGAAATGGTTTATCTCTTTTTTATCAAGCTCATATTCTTTTTCCAGTCTTTTTCTTTCTTCCATCAGCATTTTCTGTATCAATTGCTCTTTGTCACTCTTTTCCGTCTGATCTTTACCGATCACAGGAATTGAATCCGGGATTAAAGTTTTGGTTTCCATGAGTTTTTTGTTTGGTTTATTTAATAAAAAATATTTTAATTTATGATTATATTACTTATGATCTTTGAACTCTTTACAGCGCTTTCTATTGTCGCCGGCAGTCCTGTATCCGTCCAGTCACCTGCTATGAATAAATTCTCATACTTAGTCTTCTGCTGCGGTCTGTAATTTTCACTATCACGATCCGGAATAAATGTAGCGCGCTTTTCTTTTATTACTTTGTATCCTTCTATTTCAGCTTTTTCAAAATTTCTTATAGTTTCATTTAAATCCCTTTTACAAATTTCAAAAATTCTTTCCGGAGTTTCTTCATTCAGTCCGGCGCCGTCAGCGCCGCTGATCACCAGACTGAGATGTCTTCTGTTTCTTATGAATATCCACTGAACCGTAGTTCCGATAAGACCCGTCATTCCCAATGAATTTTCCGGTATCATTTCATCCGGCATGTCTTCTTTAAGAAAAATGTGAACAGATATTATCCCCGACGCTTTCATTTTTTCAGCTTTAAAATTATTCTCAGAATAAACTCTTTCATCGAAAAGCTTTCTGAATGAAAAAAACGGAACTGCGCTGATGTAAATATCCGAATTTATTTTTTCCCCGCTTTCAAGAGTTACAAAATTTACCCTATCCGTTATATCTATCGAAACAACTTTCTCACTAGTTTTAAATGTCACGTTTTTCTCCGTAAAATATTTCATTGCATTGTCTGTCAGCAGCTTATTAAGATCTGCTGAAGGTATTACTAAATTGGAATTTCCGCTTTCGCTGAATCCCGTCTTCATCACATTTACAAAAAGCTCCGGACTTACATTTTCCGGTGAAGTATTAAATGTCGCAAGTATCAGCGGCTCCCAGAAATACGTGATAAGATTTTTTGTCTGCTTAAGACCTTTCAGAAGCTCTCTTGCATTTTTATATTTTCTGAACTTTTCAGCATTTCCGTCAGACAGCGCAGTGATTTTTTTCAGATAAATTTTATCTACAATGTTCAGCGCTTTGTATTTCAGCAGTCCCATTACAAGATTCATCGGCGGCTTGTCTTCAGTGCATTTAAGTTTAAATATCTCTTTTTTTTTGTTTATGAAATTAACTTCAAGTGATCTTTGAAAATTTACGTAATTCAAACTGTCAGTCAATCTCAGATATTCAAAAGTATTTTCATACCATCCTGCAAGGATATGCTGCCCGTTGTCAAAGAACATTTTTCTTTCATTGTCATAAAAGCTGTAAGCTCTTCCTCCGGCTTTCGGCGATGACTCTATCAGCGTAACTTTAAAACCCTTTTCAGTAAGAAATACCGCTGCTGAAAGTCCGGCAATACCCGCGCCTATTATTGTAACTGTCTTTCCGGAATTCATTTTCCGTTTACGGCTAATTCATCTTCATTCACGCTGTATAGAGTTTTGTATTTCAGATATACGCCTGCCGTGATTAAAAGCTTTTTAAGTTTTGAAACTTTCACTTCATTATCAAACACATTATAATTTTTCTTTTCTATTTTTCTAAGAATTCTGAAATAAATATGCTGCATTATCCGCGCAGCTATCATAAGTCCCTTGTCATTTTTGTCAAGAGAATCGTTAGCTTTCCTGTAATATGAATGAGCTCTTTCACATTCAAACTTCATAAGCTTTCTGAACTCTTCATTGTAATTAAAATTTAAAAGCTCTTTCTCCGCGTAATTAAATTTCCGGAGATCTTCCAATGGTATATATATTCTGCCGAGCTTTGCATCTGTCTTCACGTCTCTTAAAATATTCGTAAGCTGCAGAGCAATGCCGAGATTTACGGCGAAATCCTTTGTCTTTGGATTTTTATAACCGAATATCTCAATGCACATCAGTCCGACTGTCGAGGCGACTTTATAACAGTAGTCATTTAACTCGCCGAATGTATTGTATCTGTTTTTCGCAATGTCTAATTCCATTCCTTTTATCAGATCAAAAAACGGTTCGGACGGTATATTAAATTTTTTCATTACCTTACTTACTTTATTCAGCAATGAAAATTTTGATTCTTCGTTTTTTATTGCAATCTCAAGTTCGGATTTCCATTCCTGTATTTTCGATCTTTTCTGATCTGCGCTGACTTTGTCTTCATCAACAATATCATCTGTCTCCCTGCAGAAAGCATAAACTGTATTTATCGCTTCATTCTTTTCTTTAGGCAGCATTGCAAAGGAATAAAAAAAACTTGATTTCTTATTCTGAGCATTGATTTGACCGCCTGTATTATTCTTTGTTTCTTTCATTTAAAAAAATGAGTCTGTTATTATTTTTAATTTATCAGTTTTACTCAGCGTGACACGCGTACTCAAAACATTATAATTAATTTCTCTGATCTTGCTTAAAATTTTCCTTCCTCCGTTTACAGTTGCTTTAATTTCAAACTTCAGCCGGCCTTTCAGCATACCTGATATATCAATACCCTCGTCAAATAAATTTTCTGTTTTATCGGTTAAGTTTTTAATAACTTTTCTGAAACTCTCATCCTCTGTTTTGTTTTTTAACTTTACTATATCATATCCGAATTCATTCATAATATCAGCCGGAATGTATATTCTGTTCATCTTCAGATCAACTGAAACATCCTGCCAGAAATTTATAAGCTGCAGTGCTGTGCATATTTTATCTGAAAGCGAAAAGAGTTTCTCATTTTCATTTTTACCGTATCCGAAAACATTAAGAACAAGGTGACCTATTGGATTTGCTGATCTGTCCGAATAGTCGAGTAATTCTTCAAAACTTTTATATTCTCTGTAAACTGAATCCTGTTTAAATGCGCTCAAGAGTTTTTTAAACTCTGAAACAGGAATATTCAGATTACGGATTGTCTCAGACAGTGCCAGAAAAATCTTACCGGTATCAGAATTTAAATCAGTTTTATTTTCATTAACTGACCTGTCCAGTTCTGATTCAAGTGTATCAAGTTTCTGTAACTTGGTTACTTCATCGTATCCGGAAGAGTCTGCTATATCATCGGCGTATCTTGCAAAAGCATAAATACAGTAAACATATTTTCTCTTATCTTTAGGAATCAGCACTGATCCAACCGGAAAATTTTCATAGTGACTTTTCGCTAATGACCTGCAGAATTCAAAAGCAGAATCTAAATCTTTTTGCATTTTAAAATTTTACTTAACCGGAATCAGATATTGACTGCTGAAAAGATAAAGGAATACAGAGGGTTGCTAAATAAGATAAGATGAATCTAAGGTAATAATATCGGGTGATTTGAATTTTATTCGTTCCGTATTTACAAGCGAATCGGAAAGAAGAATTATTTTGTTCGAAATAATATTTATGAAATGCTTAGCGCTGATTTTTAAACCGGAGAATAAAAAGATAAGTTTTGAGTAAAACGATGAGCGGTTTAAGTTTGCGGGATCAGCGGGCGAATAAAAGAATGAAAAAAATAAGAGCGGGATTATCGAGACTAAAAGAAGTAATGACTGCTTGAAAATATTGTGTTTGCCGGAATAGACGCTGCTCCAGTAACAGTTATTACAAATCTTTCTGTAAAATTCCATTGTTAAAAAATTCTGCAAGCACCATATAAATTTGCTTATTAAAGATAAACTCAGAAATTTTTTAAACAAGTAATTCATAAAAAATAGTTTTCTAAAAACTAATTTTTCTAATCCTTAATGTCAAGATTTAATTAAAGTATTTTATAATAAGTTACTTAAAGCGAATAATTCAGATAGTAAATAAAAAAGCCCATCAGGATAACATCCCTGAGGGGCTTTGCAGTTATTTAATATTTAAAATTATTTCATCAGAATAAATTTCTTTGTTGAAATAAATTCTCCTGCATAAAGAGTATAGAAATAGACTCCAGAATTTAAATTTGCCCCGGCTGTAAATTCCGCAGAATAATTTCCGGCATTTTTAAATTCATTAATTAAAATATTTACCTCTTCTCCCAAAGCATTATGAATTACCAGTTTAACTTTAGAAGAAGAAGGAATTGAAAAATTAATTTTTGTTGACGGATTAAACGGATTCGGATAATTTTGCTCAAGCTTAAAATCATCAGGCAATTCGCCGTTTATATTTGTTATTCCCGAGGGACCGTTATATCTGAGAAATAAACCTGCTGCGCAGCCTGCATATCCGAGAGACTGATTTACGAATTCCATATGCTGTATCGGATTTGCAAGTGTCTGTGACGGTAATGTTTCCTGAATCCAGGTTACACCCAAATCAGTCGTCTTATATAACCAGCTGTTTACAGTAGTACTGCTCATCGCAAAGCGAATCAAACCTGAACCGTCTTTGAATGAGTGAACGTCATTAACTGCAAAAGAAGTTAATCCCGGAGGATTTGTAACAGCTGTGTATGTTGTTCCTCCGTTTGTAGTTCTTCTGATAGCTCCGTTATTAGAACCGATCATACCGTTGTTTGCATCTGTAAACCCAACTCCCTGCGCGTAAAGTCCGTCCGGAGTTCCTGATCCTCCGAACTGTCCGAAGGTAAATGAACCGTTTATAAAACCTCCGGTAGTTTTATACACTTTTGCTGAAGTAGCGCCGCTGACTGCATTTGCAACTCCAAGCCATACAGTTTGTGAATCCAGCCAGTCCCATGCATTTACGACACCATATTCATTGGTAGCAGTCGGCGCGTTCGGCGAAAGTATCCAGTTTGTGCCGCCGTTAGTAGTGTATCTGTATTGAAACTGCTGACCGCTGGCTGCAACTGGATCTGCGTAGTAAATACCGTAGTTCATATTGAACATATGGATACCGTCTGAGAAACTGTTCGCAACTGCAAGCTGCTGAACCCATGAAGCCCCGCCGTCGGAAGTTCTGTAAATTGATCCGCTGACGTTTCCTACCCAGCAGTTAGAAGTGTCAAGTGCAGAAATGCCGTAAACATTTCCTGCAGGAAGACCTGTGTTTCGCAGACTCCAGTTCAGACCGCCGTCAACGCTCCTGTAAACTTTACCGCCGTCACATGCAATCCAGATAAGATTCTGATTTACAACAGAAATAGAATTAATTAGAGGTGCAGTAGGAACGGTACTGATTACCGTCCATTGAGAAAATGCATTGCAAAATACAAATGTGAAAAAAATTACAAATAATTTTTTCATAAAGAACCCTTTCATTTAAAATTAAGATTATTTGTAATCAGCTGAAATGTTGGAAGATAAATCATCAGAGACACGCCTGTTCTCGGAGCGTGTCTCTGATAAAACTAAATAATTATTTCAATAGCATTAATTTCTTTGTATCCGTGAAATTACCTGCTGTAATAGTATAAAAGTAAATTCCTGAAGTAAGATCTGATGAAGCTTCAAACTCCGCAGTGTAACTTCCTGCATTTAAGAATTCATCTACAAGAGTAGTTACTTCTTTTCCTAATGAGTTATAGATTTTTAAATTTACTTTAGAAGAATTAGGAATTGAAAAGTTAATAGTCGTCGATGGATTAAACGGATTCGGGAAATTCTGTTCAAGTTTGAAATCAGCCGGTACTGAGCTGCTGATGCTGTTTACAGTTGTGATTGTTTCGGTTAATTTTAAAACTGCTCCGCTTGATGTTACTGCAAATCCGTAAACTGTGGTGCCCACTCTTTTAAACTCCATATGTGTAACAGCAGTAAGTCCTGCAGTTGACATTACTGTCCAGTTTAATCCTCCGTTGGTGCTTTTTTGAATAACGCCTGATGCTCCTAAGTTTGATGAAACATAAACTGTATTTGTTCCTTCAATCCATTTGATAGTACTGTAGCCGGTAAGACCTGCTACTCCAGTTACAGTAGTAAAGTTTGCACCGCCGTTTGTTGTTCTTGCCATATTTGGCAGAGAAGTGCTGGAAGTTACAAGTCCTCGCTGCTTATCATCGCTAAATGCCACACCGGATGTGAAATTTCCTGCTATAGCAGTATTACTTTTGGTCCAGTTTGTTCCGCCGTTTGAAGTATAGATAAATGCGGGCGGAGCTGTGTTGCTTCCGAAGCCATAGAATAAATTATCTATAACTACAATTGAGTTCTGAGCAGAAGCTGTTCCTGCAAAACCGGGAGGTGAAGTAGGTGTCCACGTAGCGCCGCCATCAGAAGTAACTGATACATAATATGCCTGACCTGCGCCTGTAGGCGGATCACTCTGAGCTATTCCGAAACTCGGCATAGTTTTTGAGAATACTATTCCGTTAAAGAATCCGGCTGATCCGCCGGTATTACCGACCACTGTCCAGTTCACTCCTGCGTTGGTAGTTTTATAAAATCTTGCGTTTCCTCCTGCGCCGCCGGCTGCTCCGCCGTCACCTACATAGGCTGTATTTTCATCGACAGCCCAGACGCAGTAAACTTCCAGTAAAACACCGGTTGTTGGAATTGCTGTCCAGTTTGTACCTCCGTTGGTTGATCTTGCAATCACCGGAGTTCCGGTTGGACCGCCCGCTACCCAGATCGTATTTTGATCTACTACTGAGATGCTCGGGAATGTACCCGGATTTGAAACAAGACCTGCAAGAGTCCATTGTGAATAAACTTCAGACTTAATGCCTGAAAATAAAACAATTGCTAATAGAAAAGTACAAAACAGTTTATAACTTTTCATTTTACAGCTCCTTTTTTTATTTTTAAATTAAAATTGTGTATGAGATTTTTGTAAATTTAAAAAAATATTCTATAATAAAATAGTGTGAAATACATTTGTTTAAATTTTTAAAATAAAAAAAAGAGCGGATCATAGACCCGCCCTGCAAGTAGTGAATATGTTTAAAAAAAAATTTACTTCATTAAAACCATTCTCTTTGTCTCTGTAAAACTTCCTGCTGTAAGAGTATAAAAATATACGCCGCTTGAAAGATTTGCCCCCTCAAAAACTACAGAGTATGTGCCTGCGTTTAACATACCGTCATAATAAGTATCAACTAAATTTCCAAGCATATCAAAAATCTTCAGACTTACTGTTTCATTTCTTGGGATAGAAAAACTGAAATTCGTATTCGGATTAAAAGGATTCGGATAATTTTGAGTAAGTTTGTATTCTGCAGGAGTAATATTCTGACTGCTAATTCCGACAGATCCGGTCAGTGGCGTTTTAAACGCCTGCTGAACATGATTAGTCTGTGAATAGCTTGCTCCGGCTTTATAAACAAAAATATTCAGATCGCAGTTTTCAGGATTGTCAACCTGCGGGGATACCGGGACTACATAATTTAAAGTTCTGATTACTTCCTGTCCTGTTGACCATGTTCCGGAATTAATAAGCTCACCAGCATCTCCGTTAATCATACTTTTTACTACATTCTTGTGAATATAATTCGTTGGATTGCCTGTGCAGGTTGAATTTCCTTGCTGAAAATATATAAGATTATTTTCAGTCAGTACATAATTGATATAATAATCACCTGTCAGATCTGTTAATGCAGTTATGGTTATTGTTGCATTTAAAGTTCTGGTATTTACATCAAAAGATTTATTTGAAATCGCAATGCTTACTCCCGGCTGAACAAGTAATGACTGAATTACAACTTCATTATTCCAGGCAGAATAACTAACTACACCGCTTCTTCTTCCCACTGAACCTGTTGGATAATTTATAAATCCAAACAATCCTCTTATACCGCTTGAATATGACAGCCATGGATCGCTGCCTCCCCCGTGATAACCTAATACTACAGTATTCGGATAGTTAATAAGAATATTATTGATAATATCATGTCCGCAGGGACACCACTGACACCATGTACCGGTGCAGTATTCCAGCAAAACATTGTTTTGTGAATTTGCTTTTTCAGTATTTAATGAAAAAGACAGAAGTGCAATAAAAATAATTGCGTATACTTGTTTCATTTTTAAATCCCCCGATTTATTTTTAAATATGAACAAATAAAAAAATATTGAAATTAATTTCAATGAATTTTTTTATAAAAATATTAGCATGATCAAACTGAACTATTAGTAAGTTTCATATATATTTTAATAGTGTTAATTTATTTCAATTTTATTTTAAAATGATAGAGATAAAGAATTTAAGAAAGAGTTTTGGAAACAAAGAGGTTCTGCGCGGCGTTAATCTTACAATCGAAGACGGGATTACTTTAGTGATCATAGGAAGAAGCGGTTGCGGCAAATCTGTTTTACTTAAACATATTATAGGTCTTCTTACTCCTGATGAAGGTGAAGTGCTTATAGAAGGAAAAGATTTAACGAAAATGAGCAAGAAGGAAGTTTATGCATTAAGAAAAAGATTCGGATTTCTGTTTCAGGGTGCCGCTCTTTTTGATTCAATGGATGTAGAAGAAAATATAGGACTTGCGCTTAAAGAAAATACAGATATGAAAAAACAAGAAATTGCAGGAATAGTTGCCGAAAAACTGGAAATGGTAGGACTACCGAATATTCAGGATATGAAACCGTCAGATCTTTCAGGAGGAATGAAGAAAAGAGTCTCTCTTGCAAGATCACTGGCTACCAATCCCCAATATATTTTATACGACGAACCGACCACCGGACTTGACCCGGTCATGAGCGACCAGATAGATGATCTTATAAAAGAACTTGCCGAAAAATTAAAAGTCACATCAGTTGTAGTTACTCATGATATTTTCAGCGTTTATGATGTTGCTGATAAAGTAGCGATGATGCATGAAGGTCAGATCTATTTTCTCGGAACTCCGAAGGAACTCACGGAAACAAACGATAAACTTATAAGGGATTTTCTTAACAGAACTGATAAAAGAATTTAGACATACCGCATTTAATTTGATCTTGATTGTATTATGATTCGATTTCACCTCCTACTGCGTTCCATCCTTTCCAACCTCCGTCCATTGAAATTACATTTGTATAACCCATTTTCTGTAATGACTCTGCTGCTATAGCAGACCTGTATCCGCCGCCGCAGTATAATACAATTTTTTTGTCATGGTCATCTATATAAAGATGTATATCTCTTTCAATTATTCCCTTTCCGATATGAACGGCATCTTTGATCCTTCCTTTTTCAAATTCATTATCTTCCCTGATATCAACTAAAATAAAATCTTCAGAATTTTTTTTCATTTCCATTACATCCTGTACAGAACATTCCCTGATATTCTTTTTTACGTCATAACACAGCTCATGAAAAGTTTTCTTCATAATTTTTAAAAATTTTAAATGTTTGAAATAATTAAGCTCATATTAAAAATATCTTCCGCGCTGCAGCCTCTTGAGAGATCCATTACCGGTTTTGAAAGCCCCTGAAGTACCGGACCTGTTGCTGCTGCGCCGCCGATCCTTTCCGTAATTTTATATGCTATGTTTCCGGAATTCAGATCAGGAAATATAAAAACATTTGCTTCTCCTTTTATTAATCCGTCCGGATCTTTTCTTAAGGCAACATCTTTATTGAATGCAGCGTCAAACTGCAGTTCTCCGTCTGCAATTAATTTCGGCTTTCTCTTTTTTGTTAATTTTAACGCTTCCGTTATTTTATTCAGCACATCACTCTTAGCGCTTCCTTTTGTGGAAAATGACAGAAACGCAACTTTGGGAATTATGCCGGTTAGCTTTTTGAAATTTTCCGAAGTCGATACTGCTATATCTGACAACTGATTTGCATCCGGATCAGGGATTACACCGCAGTCAGCATAAGCAAATATTCTATTTTTGTGAATATGCCTGACAGGAAATGTAAATAAAAAAAACGAGGAAACGGAACTGCAGTTTCGTGCCGTACCGATAATTGAAATTGCATTTCTTAAAACCGCTGAAGTACTGTAAACACTTCCCGCAATCAGTCCGTCAGCGAAATTTTCTTTCAAAAGCATACTGCCGAATGTAAGCGGATCCTTTATTTCTGATTCAGACTGACTTAATGACTGATCCTTCTTTTTTAATGATCTTATCTTATGATATTTGTTTAAAAACTGTTCGCTGAAATTACTGTCAATTATCAGCAGATCTTTATTATCAGATAATTTTTTCCGTTTATTATTTCCGTCATCGATTAAAATAACTTTCGCCGCTTTCTCTTTAAGAATTTTCTTTACCGCAATTAAAACTCTTTCATCTCCCGCTTCCGGAAAAATAATTGTTTTCTTTTTTTGCCTGCTGCTCTTTAAGAGAGATTTAAATAGATAGTTAATAGTTAATAGTTAACAGTTAATAATATTTGCTTTATATTCGTAACTCGTAATTCGTAATTCGTAATCCGTAATTCGTAACTCGTAATTCGTAACTCGTAATTCGTAACTCGTAATTCGTAATTTGTAATCCGTAATTCGTAACTCGTAATTCGTAACTCGTAATTCGTAACTTGTAATTCGTAACTCGTAACTCGTAATTATTTTATTATTCCTCCGCCTATTACATTTTCGCCTGAATAGAAAACAGCTGACTGTCCCGGTGTTACGGCTTTCTGCGGCTCATCGAACCTGACAATAATTTCGTCTTCTGAGATTTGTTCAAGTAAAGCTTTGTATCCATCGCCATTGTATCTGATCTTTACTTCTGCTTTCATTGGTGAATTAAGTTTATCCGTTGTCATAAGATTAATTTCTTTTACAGTAAACTCTGAGCTGTAGAGACTTTCCTCATCGCCGATATGGACCTGATTTTTTTCCGCATCGATTTTTGAAACATAAAGTCTTTTTCCGACAGCAACATTCAGACCTCTTCTCTGTCCTATAGTATAATAAGGATAACCTTTATGAGTACCGACTTTTTCATTATTATAGATTAGATCACCGTCAGAGATACTTTCATTAAGACCGGGAAGCCGGATCTGAATAAGATCTCTGTAATTATTATTAGGTACGAAACATATTTCCTGTGAATCGGGAGTATCTGCAGGTTTCAGATTCATTTCATATGCAAGTTTTCTGATTTCGGATTTTGTATATCCGCCGAGCGGAAAAATAGTCTTGCTCAGCGCATACTGCGATACGCGCCATAAAGCATAAGACTGATCCTTATTTTTATCAGCAGCTTCGGCTACATTATATCTTTTGTTACTATCATTATATTTTATTCTCGCATAATGACCGGTAGCAAGATAGTCTGCACCGAGGGATTCAGCTTTTTCAAGAAGCGCTCCCCATTTTATGGATTTGTTGCACAGCACGCAAGGGTTTGGTGTGTTTCCTTTCAGATATTCAGAAATGAAATTATTTATAACTATATCATTAAATTTCTCCGTAAAATCCAGAGTATAGTGGCTGAATCCAAGATTCTGGGCGACATTCCTTGCGCTGTAAATAGTCTCAAGTGAACAGCAGCCGGAATCCTTTTCCGGAAAATCATCATAGCCCCAGGTTTTCATCGTAATTCCTATAAGATTGTAACCTTCATTTTTTAAAAGTGCAGCAGCAACAGATGAATCAACTCCACCGCTCATTGCAATTACAACTGTCTTTTTATTATTGCTTATTTTCATAAATAGTTAAAGTAAAATATGAATTGAGGTTAATTTAAAAAAGTTAAAAAATGAATTGAACTTTAGACCTGAATGAGTTAGTTTTGTCACGACATAAATTTAAAAAGGAGAAAAGCATGTCAAAAAGATCATTATTCATATTATCTTTTTTATTTGTTTTTACTTTTTTCGGTACAATTGGTACTATCTCTGAATTAAATGCAAAATCACAGAGTAAAATTGAAGATCTGAATCAAAGTAAAAAGAAGAAAAACACAAAAAAGAAAAACACAAAAAAGAAGAGTAATAAGAAAAAGAAAACTTCTTCAGGAAAGAAGAAATCTTCAAAGAAAAATACAAACAAGAAGAAATCTTCAAAAAAGAAAAAAGGTAAAAACTACAGTTCCAAAAAGAAAAAAGGAAAGAAGTACAGTTCTAAAAAGAAAAAAAGAAATTACAATACTTCCAGAACATATAATACAGGAACTTACACTCCGCCGAAAACTTATGACTCAGGAAGCGACGGGTCGAGAGAATACAAAAGAAGCGAAGACAAACCTGTAGAAAATTTCAGAAAAGAGCCGAAAAAAGACGGCGAATAAAAATTCTAATATCGAATAAGAAACCCGGGTTATTAATAATCCGGTTTTTTTTTTATTCAATTTTATTTTCAGAAGAATTCGGATTCAAAACTTTACATTTAATAATTTCATTTTTTCAGAATACTTTAGAACTATATTTAAACTCCCTTTATGAATAAGTATATTGCAAACTATGAAAATTAGTTTAAACTGGATAAAAGAATATATCCCCGGATTTCAGTACAAATCAATTGAATCATTGACAGAGAAAATGATAGCTATCGGTCTTGACATTGAATCAGTTGAAGATGAAAGAGTTAAGTTTAAAAATATTGTCATCGGTGAAGTTTTGGAAAAGGATAAGCATCCCAATGCCGATAAGCTTTCAGTCTGTAAGGTAGATTCCGGAGACGGAATACTGAACATTGTATGCGGTGCTCCTAATGTTGATAAAGGTCAGAAAGTCTGTGTTGCAAAAATCGGCGCTGTAATCCCGGACGGTGGTTTTGAAATTAAAAGATCCAGGATACGCGGTGAGATCTCGGAAGGAATGATTTGTTCGGCAAAAGAATTGAATCTGTCAGATAATCATGACGGCATAATGGTGCTGCAGACAGATGCTATAAACGGAACTCCTTTTGCTGAAAAATACGGTATGAATGATGTTGTATTTGATATCGGCATTACTCCAAACCGCGGTGATTTATTTTCACATTTTGGTATTGCGCGTGAAATCGCAGCGATCTTTGGTAAAAAAATAAAATTTCCCGAAACGGAATTTGAGGAAAGTTCTTATAAAACAGATGAACTGATCTCAATTGATATTGATAATACAGATCTTTGTAAAAGATTTACCGGAAGAGTAATAAAAGATGTGATCATAAAAGAATCACCTGAATGGCTGAAGAAGAGACTTATTGCTGTCGGACTAAGACCGAGAAATAATATTGTTGATATTACAAATTTCGTAATGATGGAGACCGGTCAGCCGCTCCATGCATTTGATTATGACAAAATACGCGGGAAAAAAATAATAGTCAGAACTGCAAATGAAGGCGACAGTTTTATAACATTGGATTCCAAGGAAAGAAAGCTTAACTCTGCTTCACTGATGATATGCGACGGAGAAGGATATTCCGGCATAGCGGGAGTAATGGGCGGTGAATATTCCGAAATTACGGAAGAGACAAAAAATGTATTTCTTGAGTCGGCGTATTTTGATCCGGTCAGTATCAGGAAAAATTCCAAGCGTCTCGGACTTCAGACAGACGCTTCACAGAGATTTGAAAGAGGCGTTGATATTGATATTGTAAAATATGCAAGCGAAAGGGCTTCGGCATTAATTTCAGAGATCGCTGAAGGAAAGATCTCGTCCGGACTATACGATCTTTACCCTGAAAAATTTCCGGTTTCAGAAGCCGGTGTCAGAGTTTCCAAAGCAGGCGAACTTTTAGGGATTACTCTTTCAAAGGAACAGATCATTGATTTGCTTGGAAAAGTCGAAATAAATTTTTTGCGGGAAGAAAATGAAATAATTTATTTTCAAATACCGGAATTCCGGAGACAGGATGTATTCAGAGAAGCGGATCTTATTGAAGAGATTGCCAGACTTTACGGTTACGATAATATTCCTTCAAAATATATTTTCAATGTAAACACTGAAAACTCTTCACTTATTGATGATAAGGATCATAAGGTAATGAGATCTATTAGTGAATACCTTACCGGGCGAGGATTTAATCAGATACTTACTTCACCAATGACAGACGGAAATTCTGTCAGACCGGATATCCCAGGTATTTTACCAGGAGTAAGAATTGAAAATACTGTTTCTGCTGAAATGAATACATTAAGAACAAGCCTTTTACCCGGAATGCTTGGCGTGATAAAAAGTAATTTTAATAATTGCGGGAAAGACATATCTCTGAAATTTTTTGAAACAGGGAAAGTTTATCATGACGCCGGAAGTGAATTTGCTGAAGAGACAAAACTGTTAATTGCTGTTTCGGGAAAGAGAGATATTCCGGCTATTTACGGGAATGATGAAGAGTTTAATTTTTTTGATATTAAAGGAGAAGCTGAGATGTTACTGTTAAATTTAAATATTGACAGGTCTGAATTAAATTATCAGTATAACAAGAGTATAGACATTATCAGAATAGATATAAGTTTAAACAATAACAACATCGCTGCTATATATAAAGCAGATAACAGGCTTAAGAAAGAATTTGAGATTGATTCTGACGTTTTTATTGCTGAATTTTGTCTGAATAATATTTTTAAGAATTCTCACAGGAAAATTTTATATAAGGAGATTTCAAAGTTTCCTAAGGTAAAAAGAGATCTTGCAGTATTAATTAACAGTGATTTACCTTTTAAAGAAGTAAATGACCAGATTTTAAAAAGCGGAAAAGGTCTGCTCAGCAGATTAGAGCTTTTTGACATTTACTCAGGTGAAAAGATAGAAAAAGGAAAAAAAAGTCTTGCTTTCAGTATGGAATTTTCATCTGAAGAAAAAACTCTTACAGACAAGGAAATATCAGCTGCAATGGACAAAGTAATTCAGGATCTTAAATCCAAACTTAAGGCAGAGATCAGATCACAATAAAACATATAATAAATTGAACAATCAGGATAACATCAAAGAATTTTTTAAGGATCAGAAAAATACACTGAGAATATCTCTTGATGACCTTTTTTCCAGGATAAAATTAATGATCTCAAAATATAAAGACCTGAAAAATGAAAATAACTTACTCAAAGAAAACATAAAGAATTTAAATTTAAAAATATCAGATCTGAAATTACAGCAGACAAAACTAAATACAGAACTAATAAATAAGGATAAAGAAAATTCTGAATTAAAAAACGTAATTTTAAATTCGGGAGATAACAAAATATCTTTAAAGGATAAAGATCTTGCAAAATCGAGAATAAAAGATTTAATAACAAGAATAGATACACATTTAGATCAATACGATAACGAAGAGGAATACAGGGATGCTTAAAATGTTTGACAGAATAGTTTTTAATTTCACAAATTCTATAAATCATTATTGATTGAAACATGAGCCAAAAAGAAATAAGAGTTAAAATATTCAATAATGAATATAATCTGCAGGGTGACAGCGCTGACAAAGTGGAAAGGATATCGGATTACGTTGACGGTATCATGAACCGGCTTAACAGCGAATCTCCGAATCAATCTGAAGAAACTATTGCGGTAGTTTCAGCATTGAATATTGCAGAAGAGTATTTCAAGGAAAAGGATATAAGGACAAACCTTGAAAAGGATTATTCAGATCTCCTGGATGAATTGATATCAAAAGCCAATTCTATCAGTGAGGCGATTGAAGATAATTTGTGAAAAAAGAAACTACGTTCTTTACATAAATATAAGGTTTATTAAAACCGCTCAGACTCAATAGTCAAACATTATAAAAAACCAACAGGTTTAACTATTTGGGAGGTAAGCTCGGAAAATGTCAATTACAGGCCTCAGCCGCTTAGCGGAATCGCTGATGCTGAATAAGCATCAATAGCGATCAGTGGAAGCAAAAGACATTCTGGCACCACCCACCGTATGATAGGAAAGGTTTCTTTATACCTTTGCGCTATGTACTTGTCTGAAGCGGTTTTTTTTTATTCTGTCAGGATTATCCTTTCGGACTAAATTTTAGAATCTGACATAAAATTTTTAAATAAATAACAGACAGTATTTCAAATAACACAAAATTTGTAACGGAGGATTATAAATAAATTATGGATCTGGAATTATACATTTTATTGCCAATACTTGTAGCGCTTTGCCTTATAACATTTTTCCTGGGATGGTATATAAACTCACGGTCAAATAAAATTAAAATCGAAGGCGCTGATAATGTGGCAAAGAAAATTTTATCCGATGCCGAATCAAAAGCTAAAGATAAAATAGAAAGTGCGGAAAAAAGATCGAAGGAAATTTTATCAGATGCTGAAAAAGCCACTTTAAATTTAAAGAAGGAAAAGCTTCTTGAGGTTAAAGATGAATTCCTGAAGAAAAAGCAGCAACACGAAGAAGAAGTTAAGATAAGGGAGAAGGATGTAGTAGCGGAAGAAAAGAGATTAAAAATTGAACTTGATAAGTTTGAAACAGCAAAAAGCGAATTATTAAAAACAGAAATTAAACTTCAGAAAGCAATTGAACTCAGCGAATCAAAAACCAAAGAAGCTGAATTGAAAATTTCCGAATCTGATAAACTTATAAAAGCAAATGAAGAAATTCTCGAAGAGCAGAGAAACAGACTTCAGAGAATATCAGGCTTATCCGAAGAAGAAGCCAAAAAACTTTTATTTGAAAACCTGATCAATGACGCAAAGCTCGAAGCAGCTCAGAAAATTCAGGAGATTAGAGAGGAAACAAAACTCGAATCGAACAGAATTTCAAAAAACATTATTATTCAGTCCATTCAGCGAACCGCCTCGGATCATTCGGTAGAAACAACTGTCAGCGTACTTCAGATCAATTCTGATGAGCTTAAAGGAAGAATCATCGGTAAGGAAGGAAGAAATATAAGAGCGTTTGAAGCTGTAACCGGAGTTGATATAATAGTCGATGACACTCCGGAAGCGATCATTATTTCAGGGTTTGATCCGTTCAGAAGAGAAGTGGCAAGAGTATCAATGGAAAGACTTATAGCCGACGGCCGGATTCATCCGGCAAGAATAGAAGAGATTGTTGAGAAAGTACAGAAGGAACTTACGGAAGAGCTGATAAGAGTCGGCGAGAATACTTTAATAGAAATGGGAATTCAGGGTATACACAGGGATATAATCACGCTCATAGGCAGAATGAAATACAGATCGAGTTATGGTCAGAATGTTCTGCATCACTCTATCGAAGTAGGACATCTCGCAAGCATAATGGCTGCGGAACTCGGGCTTGACGCGCAGATGGCAAAAAGAGCAGGACTTTTACATGACATGGGTAAGACAATTGACAGAAATATTGAAGGACCGCATGCAATTCTCGGTTATGAAGTGGCAAAAAGATGTAAGGAACATCCGATTATCTGCAATGCAATCGGAGCTCATCATGATGAAATGCCGATGGAACATCCGATATCTATACTTGTACAGGCAGCGGATTCCATCAGCGGCGCAAGACCCGGAGCAAGAAGAGAATCTATTGAAGCGTATTCAAAGAGACTCGAAAAGCTTGAGACAATTGCAAAATCTTTTGAAGGAGTAGTAAAAACTTATGCAATACAGGCCGGAAGAGAAGTAAGGGTTATAGTAGAACAGGACAAAATAGATGATACTCTGCAGGATCAGCTTGCTTCAGACATTGCACACAGGATTCAGGAAGAAATGGAATACCCCGGACAGATAAAAGTAAATGTAATCAGAGAAAGAAGGTCTATTTCATATGCAAAATAATTTGTTTACTTTGATAAAAAATGAAAACTAAAAAGAAATTACTTATCGGGGTTACCGGCGGTATTGGTTCAGGTAAGACAGAAGTTTGCAAACTGCTTTCAAAAAGAGGATTTAAAGTTCTTCACTCTGATAAGATAGCGAAAAATCTTTACCGGACTGATAAAAAACTTGTTAAAGATATTATAAAAGTTTTCGGAAAAGATATTGTCAATTACAAAGGCAAGATCAATCTGCCTAAACTCCGTGAAAAAATTTTTTCAAGCAGAAAATATTATACGGCAATTAATAAGATAGTTCATCCGGTTGTAATCAGTGACATTAAAAAATTTGTTAAAGATAATAATTACGACATAGTAATTATAGAATCTGCACTTATTTTCGAAAGCGGTTTAAGTAAGTCAATGGATTATATAATTACCGTCTTTTCAAATAAAAAAGAAAGAATTGACAGACTCAAAATCCGTGATGAAGCATCTACAAAATCGATTAACGAGTTAATGAAATTTCAGGTAGATGAGAAAAAGAAAATGGAACAGTCGGATTTTGTGATCATAAATAATAAATCTCTAAAAGATCTTAAGATCCAGACGGATTTCCTCAGTAAAATTCTTAAAGCTCTCTGATAATAACCGGACTGATTATTTCCGGTATGATACTTTCGTAGGTCTTCTTACTATGTAATTTCCGTTAAGCTTATACTTTCCGTAACATACATTATTTTTTATATTTACTCCGTTATCAGGATTCCGAGTTCCCGCCCAGAACGCCTTTGCATATTTTTCGCCGCTTACTTCCGTTTCTGATTCAAAAATAATCACATGTCCGTTCCATATTATAAGATCTCCGGGTAATGCATTTGATACATCATTAATACCAATTACCGGCAGAATGTCAGTGAAATTCAGCGTATCAAAAAGATCGCGGGTAAGAGCATTTCCTTCAGGAGTATTATATCCGGCTTTCTCCAGGACATTCAAAGCATATATATTGCATTTTGTAGAACCATTAAGAATTAACAATTCATTATCAAGCCAGTAGAGATAAGTTGAATCCACTTCCACTCTGTACATTTCATTATTCTGTTCAAATAAAGCCATTTTGATAATTACTGAACCGCCGGTTTCAAATTCACTTCTTGTATCTTTTTCACTCCCCTCTTCTTTAATTTCTTTACCTGAATATTCTTCATCCATATCATCATTTTTAGAAGATGAACATCCGGTAAGCAGAATTGCGGCAACAATCACTTTTAAAATAAGAAATCCGTATTCGCTGAATTTATTTATCATACATTTCGCCTGCAAAATCTTTATTGAATTCATTCCACTTTTCAACTGCATATTCCTTAAATACTTTAGGAGCTTTATTGAATGAAACATCTATATTCATCTCCCCTCCGAATGTTCCTTCATTATTAATTTTAAGCAACATCACTCCTCTGATTGCATATTTTTTAAAACCTTCATGCATTATCAGCTTCATATCATCAGGACTGACATCGCTTTTACATGACAGCCTGTAAACAAATGAAGTCTCAGCCAGTCCGTTACTGTCAAGATCCGTTACAGAAAGCGATCTGTCAATATACTCCAGAGTAATGTCAAACGGACAGTCTTTTACAAAATCATACGTCTTCCATAATATTTTATTATTTTCGCTCAGAAGATAATGATGAACGAAAAATTCCTTTAACCGGTCATCTTCATATATTGTTTTCTCATCTGATAAAGTAATAACAATTAAATTCACACCGAGACTGTCCTTCCATTTTACGGCTTCTATGATTTTATTTTCATTATGCAGTGACTCAGGCACTAGAGTAATTCCATACTGTATATCAGAAACAAGCGGTTTATCATCTGCAGAATTTTCTTTTGAGAGCGCTCCTTCTTTTTGATTAACTGATGCATCATCACTTTGCGCAGATTCGGATAATTTAGTTTGTTCCTTATCTTTGCCGGTACAGGAAGAGAAAATTATCAAAAAAGGAATTATGATGAATATTAATTTCATGATTTATTAACAATATATATTAATTTATAAAAAAAGGGAGCATCACTCCCTTTAATTTAAAATGTAATACTAAAAATCAGAATCCGAATCTAAGCCCTGTAAAAACATCCCAGTTTGTCAAAGTCACTTTTTCAATTGTATTTGAACTTAGCAAATTATTTAATCCGCCGTACTGAAGTTTTGTGCCAAGTATAACGCTCATAAAAGGATTCAGCATGTAATTTCCTGTGAGGATACCGTTGAGACCAAGATCAAAATCCTTGAATCCGTTAACTGCATTTTCCGGATTCAGAAGAATACCGAAATACGGTCCGCCGCTGAAGCTTAATCCTACCTTTTCCGAAACCATACCGCTGTAGTTCAGATTTAACGGAATATTAAGATATTGATTTTTTACAGAGTTGACAGTGGAGTCAAGAGTATTTAGAGGATCATTAACATAAGGGATGCCGTAATCATATTTCTTATTAATCAGATCTATTCCGGTTGTCAGATTTAAAAGACCAAACAAATTTAAATTTAACAAAGCCCCGAAAGTAATTCCGCCTTTACCTTTTGTATTTATTTCCTTCTGATTATCTCTTTCTGATACTGATGGTGAAGTCGTGCCATATCCTATTTGAAAATCGACAGAAGCCCCGAAAAATTCTCCGGTCCTTTGCTGATGAAATTTTTTCGCTTTTTCCAGGTCCCTTTTCTTTATTTCAGAAGACCTGTCTTTTGAGTCATTAAGCTTAAGCTTCGGTTCATAATTTAAGTCTGCCTCAGCTGAATTTACATTCAAAAGAAAAACAGAAAAAATAAATAATGTTAAAATTTTGATGGTTTTCATGTTGTTAGTTTAAAGTTAGTAAGTTGTTTTTCAAGATCATTAAGTATAACTGTTTTAATTTCCCAGTTGGAATATACGTTTTTTAATTTTTCTTTTACATTGTTATATTTGTTCGAAACTTTCAGAATGTCAGAACCTCCTTTATAAAATTCTTCGCTTCCCATAAGTTTTTCAATCTCTGCAATTTCCGATTCGAGCTTTGCAATTTCCGTTTCCAGATTTTTTATTTCGCCTTTGACAGGCTCAATTTTTTTGTTTAACTCTTTTCTTGCAACTTTCAAATCTCTTTCAGACGATTTATCCGGTTTAGGTTTTATCTCTGATTTAACTTTGGGTTTGAAAGATTTTTCCAGTGAAACCTCCCCTTTCAGGAATTCTTTTTCTTTTTCTTTCAGATAATCAGAGGCGTTTCCTATAAAGGTTTTGATTTTTTTATTCTTTACTTCAATTACTTTATCCACAATACCGTCGATAAACTCTCTGTCATGCGATACAATCAGCACAGTGCCTGCATACTTTTTCAATGCGTTCATGAGCACTTCCTTGGATCTCATGTCTAGATGGTTTGTCGGCTCATCAAGTATTAAAAAATTTGACGGCTCTATCAGCATTTTTGCAAGAGCCAGTCTGGATTTTTCACCGCCTGAAAGTACTTTAACCTTTTTAAAAACATCATCGCCTCTGAAAAGAAAACTTCCGAGGATGGATCTGAGATTTTTCTGAATCTCTCCTGTTGCCGCCTGTTCCATAGTTTCCAGGACAGTAAGTTCAGGATTTAATTCTTCCGCCTGATTCTGCGCGTAGAATTTTATACCGGCCAGATGACCGGGTTTTACTTCTCCTTTGTTTATTTTTTCATGTCCAGCGATGATTCTTACCAGCGTTGACTTACCGGCGCCGTTAACTCCGAACAAAACAATTTTCTCACCTCTTGCGATTATCAGATCAATGTCTTCTAATACGTTATTAACATTGTCATAACTTTTTGTAACACCGCTAAGCTCAATGGAAGTCTTACCCGAATGCGTAGCAGGAGGAAAAGTAAAATTCACTGTTGATTCTTCATCTTCAATTTCTATCCAGTCTACTTTATCCAGCTGCTTGATCCTGCTCTGCACTGCTTTCGCCTTGGAAGCCTTATACCTGAATCTTTCAATGAACTTTTCCTGCTGACGCAGATAATTCTGCTGATTATTAAACTGATTTTCCTGCAGCTCTTTCCTGATCTCTTTTTCGGTTTTGTAAAAAGAATAATTTCCGGAATATTCTGTGACATTTCCAAGAGAAATTTCTACTGTTCTTTGCGTTATATTGTCGAGGAAACTTCTGTCATGAGATACAAGCACAATTGCGCCCTGATAATTCATCAGATAATTCTCAACCCAGATTAGAGATTCTATGTCCAGGTGATTTGTCGGTTCATCAAGAAGAAGGATCGACGGATTGGTTAAAAGAAGTTTTGCAAGAGCGATCCTCATCTGCCAGCCGCCGCTGAACTCATTTGTCATTCTGTCAAAATCTTTTTCAAAAAAACCCAGACCGATTAGTATTTTTTCTATTTTTGATTTTAATCTGAAACCGTCAAGCATCTGAAATCTTTCCTGAAGTTCGCCGTATTCATATACAAGATCCATAAACTCATCCGAAGCAGTATCTTCAAACTCACTCATTTCATTTTCAATCTGTCGCATTTCTTCCTGTATCTTATTTATATCTCCAGCCGAGCTGTAAACTTCATCATAAAGAGTTTTACCGAGGAAACGGATCCCTTCCTGCGGCAGATATCCCACCGTTGTATGTCTGGAAACAGCCACTTCTCCTTCGTCGGAAGAAATCAATCCGGCTATAACTTTAAGGAGAGTGGATTTCCCCGCTCCGTTTGAGCCTACAAGAGAAAGTCTGTCTTTACCGGCTACACGCAGAGATACTTTGTTAAACAGCTCTTTCGAACCGTATCGCATGGAAATATTATTCAAAGAAATCATGAATGCAATTTACGAAATTACAATCATAATTTAAGTGTGATTTTGAATGGCGTTCGTATTGAAAGAGTGAATCTTTTACAGGAAATTTCTTAAATAATTCTTTTATATCGAATCATTTATCAGATTTTATATATGATATATATCATAATATAAATTCATCAGTATAATTACATTATTAAAAAGAAAGATTTAATTTAAATAAATTAGTTGAGGAGATTTATAAATGAAATTTAAGACAATATTTGAGCCGTTCAAAATAAAATCCGTTGAACCGATAATAATGTCATCGGAAGAAGAAAGATCATTATTTCTGGAAGAGGCAAACTTTAATCCGTTTCAGCTTCATTCAAAAGATATATTAATAGATTTTCTGACAGACAGCGGTACTTCGGCAATGAGTTCAAAACAATGGTCAGCTATAATGGACGGTGATGAAGCGTATGCCGGTTCAAAAAGCTGGCTGAAAATGGAAGAGGAAGTGAAAGATCTTACGGGATTTGAATATATACTTCCCACTCATCAGGGCAGGGCCGGAGAAAGAATACTTTACGGATACCTTGGCGGGAAAGGAAAAATTTTTATCAGCAATACGCATTTCGACACGACCCGCGCCAATATAGAATTTTCCGGAGCGGAGGCAATTGATATTCCGATTGCTGAATCAGCCGAGCCAATGCTTTCTCATCCGTTTAAAGGCAATATGGATACTGATAAACTTAAAGAACTCTTAAAAAAATACGGCAGTAAAAAAATCGGTGCGGTTATCATGACCGTAACAAACAACAGCGGCGGTGGTCAGCCGGTAAGTATGAAGAATGCAATAGAAGTCAGTAACCTTTGTAAAAAGTTTAATGTAAAATTTTTCCTGGACTGCTGCAGAATTGCGGAGAATTCATATTTCATAAAGACAAGAGAGCCCGGTTATATAAATCTTTCCTACAGAAATATTGCAAAAGAAATGTTCGCTCTTTGTGACGGATGCGTCATGAGTGCTAAAAAAGACGGACTTGTCAACATGGGCGGATTCCTTGCTTTAAAAGATAAGGAGCTTGCTGATGCCTGTACAAATTTACTGATCATTACTGAAGGTTTTGTAACTTACGGCGGATTGTCAGGAAGAGACATGGAAGCTATCGCTCTCGGACTTAGAGAAGTATTTGATGAAGATTATCTGAAGTACAGAATCAGAAGCACTGAATATCTCGGCGAGATGCTTTACAAAATGGGTGTTCCTCTGATATGGCCGATCGGCGGTCACGCAGTTTATATAGACGCAAGATCCTTTTATCCCCATATTCCGGTTGATAAATATCCGGGACAGGCGCTTGTGTGTGAACTTTACATTAAAGGAGGGATTCGTTCAGTTGAAATTGGTTCTGTAATGTTTGGCAAGTATGACAAAAAAGGAAATTTAATACCTGCTCCGAATGAACTGGTCAGACTCGCTATTCCCAGGAGGGTTTATACTCAAAGTCACATTGAATATGTAATAGAAGTATTTAAAATTCTAATAGAAAACAAAAGAGATGTAAAAGGATTTGTAATTACTGAGGAGTCGGAATTCCTGAGGCATTTTACGGCAAAGTTTAAACATGCCGAATAAATGTCAGAACATCATCTGCAGCCGTTTACTATCAGAATCCGGCTGCAGATTTTTTTATTTTATAAAGGAATGTTACCGTGTTTTTTCTTTGGATTTGAATCAACTTTATTTTCAAGTATCTCGAAGTAGTAAATTAATTTTTTCCTCGTTTCTTTCGGTTCGATCACATCATCTATAAATCCTCTTTCAGCGGCAAGATACGGATTTGCAAATTTTTCCGTAAACTCTTCTACTTTTTCCTTTAATGCGGCGGCTTTATCATCAGACGCTTCAATTTCTTTTCTGAAAATAATTTCAGCAGCTCCCTGCGCTCCCATAACTGCAATTTCAGCTGTTGGCCATGCAAGATTAATATCTCCTCTGATATGCTTCGAACTCATAACATCATAAGCTCCGCCGTATGCTTTTCTGAGAATGACGGTAACTTTAGGAACAGTAGCTTCACAAAAAGCATAAAGCAGCTTAGCCCCGTGTCTTATAACTCCACGCCATTCCTGATCTGTACCGGGTAAAAATCCCGGTACGTCTTCCAGTATCAGAAGAGGAATATTGAATGCATCACAGAATCTAACAAATCTTGCGCCTTTGATTGATGAATTCAAATCCAGCACACCTGCAAGCACCAGCGGCTGATTAGCCACTATGCCGACAGACCTTCCGTTAATTCTTCCGAATCCGACTACGATATTTTCTGCATATTCCGCATGAACTTCAAAAAAGGTGTTATCATCTATCAAAGCGTTTATTACATCTTTTACATCGTATGGTTTATTAGAATTGTCCGGAATAAAATTATTCAGAAACTCCAGATCCTTTTCTCCGCCTGAATATTCAGCGAAAGGAGCTGAGTCCATATTATTCAGAGGGATATATGATACGAGTTTTCTGATACTCTGAAAACATTCCACTTCATTCTCTGAAGTAAAATGACTGACTCCGCTTTTAACGGCATGTGTCCTCGCACCGCCGAGATCATCAAATGTAACTTCTTCATGAGTCACTGTTTTTACTACATTCGGCCCGGTAACAAACATATACGAAACTTTATCAACCATAAAAATAAAATCAGTTATCGCTGGTGAATAAACAGCTCCTCCTGCGCACGGACCGACAATAGCAGATATCTGGGGTACAACTCCGCTTGACAAAGTGTTTCGTAAAAAAATATCGGCGTAACCGCCGAGAGAAACAACGCCTTCCTGTATTCTTGCTCCGCCGCTGTCATTAATTCCTATGACAGGCACACCAATCTTCATTGCAAGATCCATAATCTTACATATTTTTTTTGCATGATATTCCGCCAGTGATCCGCCGTGAATAGTGAAGTCCTGTGAAAATACACAGACAGTTCTTCCTTCTATTTTGCCGGTACCGGTAATTACACCGTCTGTATAAAATCTCTGACTTGCAAGATCAAAGTCATATGACTGATGTCTGACGAAAATATCCGTTTCTTCAAAGCTGCCTTCATCCAGGAGTAATTCAATTCTTTCCCTTGCAGTCAGTTTTCCTTTTTTATGCTGCGAATCTACTCTCTTCTGTCCTCCGCCCGCTAGGGCTTCGGCTTTCTTATCTTTTAATTCCTGTAATTTATCTTTCATAATATTTTAATCATTTTATGTAATTTGAAAAACAGTTATCGATTTTAATTATAACGCTAATTTTCTATTCTTTTAATATCCGCTCCGAGATCACGGAGCTTTTTATCTATTTCTTCATATCCCCTGTCGATATAAACCGCACCGTTTACAGTTGATTCACCCTTTGCAATAACTCCGGCTATCAAATATGAAAATCCAGCTCTTAGATCAGGTACGTTTATTTCAGCCGAATGAAGAGCAGTCGGACCTTTTATAACTGCGCTGTGAAAATAATGAGTATTCGCAAATCTGCACTCCAGTCCGCCAAGACAGGTATCATACAATTCTATTTCAGCCCCCATTTTTATGAGCTCACTTACATATCCGAATCTTTCTTCATATACAGTTTCGTGAACTATTGATATTCCGCTCGCCTGTGTCATAAGAATTACAAACGGCTGCTGCCAGTCAGTCATAAATCCCGGATGCACATTAGTTTCTATCGGAATGGATTTAAACTCACCGTCATAATAAAATCTGATACCGTTTTCCTTTACTTCAAACTTCCCGCCGACTCTTCTTACTGTATTCAGAAACGTTATCAGATTTTCCTGAACAGCATTTTCAATAAATATATCTCCCTTTGACGCAAGTCCTGCGCAGGCAAATGAAGCCGACTGATTTCTGTCAGGTATGACATAATGTTCAGCGCCGTAAAGCTTCTCAACTCCCTCGACTGTAATTTTTCTGTCAGTGTTAATTTCAATAATCGCACCCATTTTCTGAAGAAACTTTATAAGATCAATAATCTCCGGTTCTACGGCTGCATTTGTAAGCACAGTTCTTCCTTTTGCAATTGATGCGGCAATTAAAATATTTTCAGTTGCTCCTACACTCGGATAATCCAGTCTGATGTTAGAGCCGCGCAGACCGTCTGACCGGAGAATAAAATAATTATCTTTAACTGAAACTCTGCAGCCTAATTTTTCGAGTGAGTCAATATGAAAATTCACAGGACGCGAACCTATCTTGCATCCTCCGGGAATTGGTATTTCAGCTTTACCTGTCCTTGCAAGTAGCGGCCCTGCCAGAAGTATGGCAATCCTGTTTTTATTGCCGATATCTTCCGGTATATGTGATGAAGTTAAGGACTCTGTCCTGGTTTTTAGAACATCATCTTTACAATCAATTATACTGCCGAGTGATCTGCACAGATCAGTAGTGATGGAAAGATCGCTGATTTTATTCGGTGAGTTATATAGGATACAATCTTCAGAAGTCAGAAGCGATGCAACCAGTAACTTAGTTGCAGAATTTTTTGCCCCGCTTACTTTTACTTTACCGTACAGCGGGTTTCCGCCTTTTATTAGAAATTTTGTTTTATCTGAAGACAATTTATTATTTGAAATTTTAGAGATGTAATAAGTTATCTCTTATATAATTTGTTTCTATATCAGTCTTTAAAAAAACCCATTTCCCCGAACTTCTTAATTCTGTTATCGAGGAATTTATCTTTTTTAATTTTACTTACAGAATCAAGCTCTTCGATCAGTGCTTTCTTCAGCAGTTTTGCAGCTTCTTCATGATCCCTGTGAGCTCCACCTTCGGGCTCTTCCACTATTCTGTCTATTATTTTGAGATCAAGCATATCTTTGGCAGTAAGCTTTAACGATTCAGCCGCCTGCTCTTTGAAGTCCCAGCTTCTCCATAAGATTGACGAACATGATTCCGGAGAAATTACTGAATACCAGCAGTATTTCAGCATAAGGATTTTGTCTCCGACACCTATTCCAAGCGCGCCGCCGGATGCGCCTTCTCCGATTATTGCAACTATTATCGGCACCTGAAGCGATGACATTTCATAAAGATTTTTTGCAATTGCTTCCGCCTGCCCTCTTTCTTCTGCTTCAATTCCCGGAAATGCTCCGGGAGTGTCCACTAAAGTAATTACAGGTTTATTAAATTTTTCCGCAAGCTTCATAAGTCTTAGCGCTTTCCTGTAACCTTCCGGATTTGGCATTCCGAAATTCCTGTATATATTTGATTTTGTATCCCTGCCTTTTTGCTGTCCTATGAACATCACTGTCCTTCCGTCCAGATTCGCAAATCCTCCGACTATTGCTTTATCATCTCCGAAATGTCTATCGCCGTGCAGCTCTACAAAATTTTCCGTCATCAGATAAATATAATCAAGCGAATAAGGTCTTTCGGGATGTCGCGCAAGCTGAACTATCTGCCACGGAGTCAGATTGCTGAATATTTCTTTTCTCAGTTCATTGATTCTTTCCTCCAGCTTACTTATCTCATGGGAAATGTCAAGCTGATCAGACATCTTTCGCATTTCCTTAATTTTGTTTTCAAGTGTAATGATCGGTTTCTCAATTTCAAGATAATTTTGAACTGCCATTTTATTTTTTGAATGTTAAGAAAAATGTTTTTAACAAAATCTCCATATCTAATATAAGAGACTGATTCTTCGCATAGAATAAATTCATATTTATTATTTCATCTTCTGAAATCCCTTCATAACTGTTAAGCTGAACAAGTCCGGTAAGACCTTTTTTTCCAATATATTGTTTCTGATTTGATTCAAGCCATACAGGATAACCTACAAAGCTTGTATTGCCTTTAAAAACATCTGGCAGACGAAGTAATTTTGAAAGGTGTTTTCCGGGTTTGTATTCAAACGCTTTCATTAGTATAATCAATACAGGATAAACCGTTAAAAGCAGAATCAGTGAAAAAATTATATCAAATGCTCTTTTTAAAAATATATTTAATTTATTATTAATATTATATTCAATTTCTATTAGGTTAATCTCATCTATACTGCTTGTATTCAGTTTTGAAAGCATAAGCTCTTTTCCGGAAGGAAAAATTCTGAACCTGACATTTCTGTCCCGCATATCCCACATCAGATTCAGCATATCCTGATTGGAAAACTGATTTCCCGCAAATACAACTTCATCAATTTTATTTATTGTAATAATTTCCTCCAGTTCGGATATGTCATTCTTCTGTGAAATATCGGAGTAATGAATAATATTATATTTGGAATTTAATTTATCCTCCACATTTTGACTTAGTCTCTCGCTTCCAACCTGCAGCAGGTTCACTTTATTTAAAAGAATATTTTTTGAAACTATGAATAAATACAATTTGTATCCGCCTCTAAAGAGCAGCAGGAAAAATATTGAAAGCACTGTGGATGCAAGTATAACACCTCTGGAAAACGCATACTCCTTAAAAAAATACGTAATGGACGAATTAATAAAAAAGCCGACTATAACTGCATTGAATGTATTGCGGAGCGAAAGAAAATGCTTTTTCGAATAAGATCCAAACACAGCCAGAGTCAGAACCCATATTAAGACATACACAGATATAATAAACATATAATCTGTGTTTGGAAAAATTCCAAACCTGAATCTTACTGAAAGTATGAGTGATAAATATAAAAGAATGATATCAGATATCGGAAAAATAAAAATTCTAAGCAGCCTCTGCACATACGAGAACAAAGATCTCCAGAAAATTCCGAACTGAAGAACAGGCGACAGCAGTCTTGAGAATCCTGTGAAATTTTTTCTCACAAAAATAATCATGGCTCCGTAAAAATTATTCACGTAAGAAAGATTGGTTTTACGCGTACTCTCTCCTTTAAAATGAATTGTCGTAACTTCCGGGAAATAAAATATTTTGTATCCGCATTTTTTAATTCTGTAGCAAAGATCAATGTCTTCGCCGTACATAAAGTAATCTTCATCAAACAATCCGGCATCATCCAGAACTGTTTTCGGTATGAACATAAATGCTCCGCAGATTGCATCTACTTCCCATATTTTATTTTCATCAAGATAAGTAAGATTATATTTACCAAAAAGTTTGCTTTTAGGAAACAAAGCTGAGAGTCCCAGTATCCGCGGTATTGCGACTGACGGAACAGGAAAACTTCTCTTGCATGCCGAGTCGAGTTTGCCGTTTCCGAGAATTAGTTTTGAAGTTACCGCTCCGGTATTTTTATGACTTTCGCAAAAATTAATAAGCTTACTGAATGTATTCTCTTCGAGAAGAGTGTCAGGATTAAGTATTAAAATATACTTTCCGCTGCATTGTCTTAAAGCAATATTGTTTGCTTTTGAAAAACCTATATTTCTGGAATTACTGATTACTTTTACTTCAGGATATTTTTTTTCAATATGATCAGGACTTCCGTCAATGGAATTATTATCTACGAAAAATATCTCTAAATTAAATTCGTTATTGTTTGCGGTGTAAACCGAAGCAATGCAGTTGTCTGCAAGTTCTTTTACATTGTAATTAACTATTACAACCGAAATGTCAATGCTGATACCGCTCATTGAAAATTAGTTGGATGCTTTTTGAAATGCCCTAAAGAGAAAAACATTTCAGATGAGAACTGACCGGAATTACAATTTCCCAAATATAGATTTGAATTTTAATTTCCATACCATAAAGTACGCTTCATATACCACTTTGCGCGACATCTTTGATTCCCCTTCTCTTCTGTCAATAAACAGTATCGGGACTTCAACTATTTTAAATCCTTTCTTATACATTTTGAATTTCATTTCGATCTGAAACGAATATCCGTTTGATCTCACTTCGTCAAGATTTATCTGTTTCAGGGAATTCACTTTATAGCACATAAAACCTGCTGTAGTATCCATTACTTTCAGTCCAGTAACAGTTCTTGTGTAAACCGAAGCAAGATAGCTGAGAATCAGTCTGCGCAGAGGCCAGTTCAATACTGAAATTCCGTCTATATAACGAGACCCTATCACAAGATCATATCCTTCATCAATTTTTTTTATAAATTCCTTCAGATATTTCGGATCATGAGAAAAGTCAGCGTCCATTTCAAAAACGCAGTCATAGTTTTCCTTAATGGCATACTTAAATCCCGCTACATAAGCTGTCCCCAGTCCGGACTTTTTCTCTCTTTTGAGAATATTCACGCGCGGATTATTATAATCCTCAACAAGTTTCGCTGTACCGTCAGGTGAGTTATCATCTACTACAAGAATATTATATTCATTCTCAGCGTCACTATTCTCGAGTATAAGCGGAATTATCTTTAATATATTATCGGCTTCATTATATGTAGGTATGATCACTAATATTCTTTTCAAGATCAGTGACCTTTCATTAAAATTATCACGATTATTGTATTGATCATAATTTTAAAATCTAATTTCAGACTCATGTTTTCTATATAATAAAAATCAAACTGGAGTTTTGACTTAACGTCATCGACCGAAGTATCATATTTATGCTTTATCTGCGCCCAGCCTGTAATTCCCGGCTTAACCGATAATCTTTTATAATAATACGGAATCTCTTTTTTTAACTGCTCTACAAAAAAAGGTCTTTCCGGTCTCGGTCCTATAAGACTCATTTCATTTTTTAAAACATTAATCATCTGCGGAATTTCGTCAATGTATAATCTTCTCAGTATTTTTCCAATTTTAGTAATTCTCGGATCATTGCTGCCGGACCACTCGGGTCCGTACTCTTCAGCGTTTACAATCATTGATCTGAATTTATACATAGTAAATATTACACTTTTCTTCCCTACTCTTTCCTGTTTATAGAATACAGGTCCTTTGGAGCTTAACTTAATAAGAACTGATACTAACACAAGAAGCGGAAAAAGCAGTATCAGAGTTAATAATGAAATTGTTACGTCAATAATTCTTTTCGTCAGCAATCCCGCAGGCGACATTATATCAGGCATTACTTCTATCAGCGGTACGCCGTAGATCTGATTTGTCTTCGCCATCCCGCTCACTATCTCATACATATCCGGAAGTATTTTCATGTTCACTTTTTCTTCGCTGCAATATCTTATTATATCTATCAGCTTTTCCTTTTCATTTAATTCAAGCGCAATGAGTATTTCTGAAATTTCTTTTTCCTTTATGATCTTTTTTATTTCAGTCATACTGCCGAGTGAATTTCTGTTTACTGATGATTCATCATGGTTAATTCTTACAAATCCTATAAACTTATATCCGAGCTGAGGATATTTTCTGATCATAGCTTCAAGTTCAGCAGCTTTCTCGCCGCTTCCGGCTATCAGAGTATTTCTAAGACCGATTCCTTTTTCTAGTAAATTCCTCTGAACGCTTCTGATTATAATTCTTCCTGTGCTGACGCAGACAATTGTCAGAACCCAGTATATCAGTATCAGAAATCTTGAAATTATCGGAGCGTCATTCATCATATCATCAAGAAATATCAGAAAGAACAAAATGAAACATCCTATAGAAACTGTTTTAAACACTGATGAAAATTCATCAAACCTTGATCGTACAAACCAGTGCTGATATAAACCGGCAAATGAAAATATAATTAACCAGTATAAATAAATTGCAATGAGAGGAGCTATGAATGCCGGAGGGTTGGCGTAAATTATCCAGCCTGATTCCACCCTGATGTAATAATATACAGTCCAGGCTAATGCAATAAATATCAGATCAAACAGAAATAAAAATATTTTTTCCTTCCTCTTTGACAATTATAACATTTTTAGTTTCTAAAATTTAAAATTCGTATCCGGCTGACGATGCATCATTATAAAACATTTTGACTGTGTCAAGCGAAAGCTCTTTCAGGTCCATGCCTATCATTTTCAGTTTTTTCAAAAGATCATTTGTAACCGTCACTATGTGACATCCGCATTCCTGCGCCTGCACAATATTCAGCAGTTCTCTCGAGCTTGCCCATAACAGCTCTACGCTTGGTGAGCTTTTCACAATGTCGTAACTTTCTTTCATATACGGGATCGGATCTCTTCCGGTATCAGCTATCCTGCCTGCAAACACAGAAATTATTGAAGGCGTATTTTTATTAAGACTGTCATGTACGCTTTTTACCTGTGCGGTGGTAAGTATTGCCGTTACATTCAGCTTAAATCCTTTTGATGATAATTTATTTATCAGATCATAAGAAGGTTCGTCTTTTGTATTTGTTACCGGAATTTTTATATAAACATTATCACCCCAGGAAGCGATCTCATTCGCCTGTCTTTCCATAGATTCGAAATCATCAGTGAACACTTCAAACGATATCGGCATGTCTTTAATCTCTGACAATACATCTTTTGCAAATGCCGCATAATCTTTTACTCCGTCCTTCTTCATCAAAGTAGGATTAGTCGTAAATCCGGAGACAACGCCTTCTGCATAGACTCTTTTCATCTCATTCACGTTCGCGCCGTCTGAAAATATTTTTATTGTAAGATCTTTTGAACTTTTCATATTAAAGTTTTTTATTCAAAATAATTTTCGCTGCGGAAAAAAGATCATCCGCCGTATAATCGGGTTTTACTTTTCCGTGGTATAAATTGTATTTATTCTTAATTAAAATTGTATTCAGCTGTGAATTTATGCCGCATTCTATGTCAGTCTCTCTGTCGCCTATCATCCATGAAGAACTTCTGTCAATCTCATATTTATTTACAGCCTTATCAACAGACAGTGTTTTAGGTTTTCTGCAATCACAGTCAATTGAAAATCCGTCCGTTACGCCTTCAGGATGATGATAACAGTAAAAATCTTCTTTTACTATCTCTCTGTCTTTATTTAAAATTTCCATAAACTTATTCCTCACCAAAGATAAATTATCAAGTGAAGTTTTTCCTTTCGCGTAATCCGGCTGATTTGAAATAATAAATAATTCAAATCCGTTATCTCTCAATTTACCGAGCGCTTCTGCGACGCCTTTAATTATTTTTATATCCTCAGTCCTGTGAGGAGGCTCATACTCCATGCCGGTTTCATTGTATATCAGCTCGTTTATAACTCCGTCTCTGTCAAGGAAAACCGCCTTTTTCACTTTACGGCTGATTCCCATTTCATTTCAAACTCTTTTACCATAGGATGAGTCACAAGCAAATGCCAGACCGTTCCCTGAAATGATTCAGTATGAGGCGTAATTGTATCTGGATTAACAGTCGGTATAACTACAACTGCATCTGCGGATTTGGCGGTATATCCGCCGTCCTTTCCTACAATGCCGATAATTTTAGCTCCTTTTTCCTTTGAGTATTTCAAAGCGTTAACTAAATTAACGCTTATATTTTTTTCTTCATTTCCGCCGCCGACTGAGAATACAAATATACAGTCTTCTTTTTTCAGACGACTTCCCTTGAGCCAGTTTACATATGAAGTTTCCCAGCCGTCATCATTTATCCTGGCTGTAAGCTCCGATACATTATCCGACGGAGAATAGCTCTCGATACCTGCGATTTTTCTGAAATCATTAACCGCATGAGATGCATTTCCCGCTCCGCCGCCCACTCCGAGAAAAAATAATCTTCCGCCGTTTCTCTTTAATTCCGATATGATCTTTACCATTCCGGCTATCTGATCCTTATCCAGACTTTCTGCAATCTGCGTAACTTCTTCTAAATATTTTTTAATATAATCCATTTTTTATTTTCCCTGTAAATATTTTCGGGTTTCATCAAGACCGTTAAACGAACCGATCTCATAAAATCTTTCTTTTACTTCATAACCGGAAAGTTCATTTTTAATTATTAAAGATTTATAAACATCTTCCAGATCAAAGACATTTTTATTTTTAAATTCCTCAAAGGCAGTATTAGATAAAATACCGAGCCCGTAATCTATGTATTTCATTCTGTCAGTTTTATTCTTCTTGTCATAGTTAATTATTTTCCCTTCTTCATATTCAATATTACTGCTGTCCCATTTTCCTTCATTTCTGAATACTGTCATAAGTCCGGTTTTTTTTTGATCCAAAAAGTATTTATTTATATCATTAAAATCAGTATCTAAATAAGAATCACCGTACATTACAAAAAATTTATCATCAAGATGACCAAGTGCTTTCCTTAGCGCTCCGCCTGTGCCGAGTAGTTTTTCACCGTCGTGGGAAAAAATAATCTCAATTCCATCCGGAGCAAATTTCCCGGTATAGTTTTCTAACTGATCACCCATTGCTCCGGCGCAGATAACAACTTTTTTTATTCCGTTTTTTTTTAATAATATTAACTGATGATAAAAAAACGGTTTGCCGTTTATATCCACCATAGACTTTGGGATCGTTTCCGTCAGCGGTTTTAATCTCGTTGCAAGTCCTCCCGCAAGCAGAGCAAGATTATTTATTTCCATTTAATTCTAATTATAAAAACCATTCTTTACTCCTTCATGCTCAAATGAAAACCAAGTAACATTCAGTCCCATTTTTTTCATGGCTGAAACAAGTCTGGTTTTTTCTTTAGGACAATAGAACATTAAAAAACCTCCGCCGCCCGCGCCGATCACTTTTCCGCCAATTGCGCCGTTTTTACGTGCGTTTTCATATACTTCATCCGTAAACGGATCTGATATCTTACCGGATAAACCTTTCTTTACTAACCAGTGCTCGTGAAGCAGATCACCGAATTCATCGATCTTATTCTTTTCAAGTATTTTTTTAGTATAATACCCTATATCTTTTATTTTATGAAGTCTGTTAAGAACATCCTCATTCTTTTGCTTTGTCTTTTTATTCTGATGCTTTAGTATGTCGCCGGCAGATCTGTTCTTATTCAGATAAAATAAAAATAAATTGCTCTGCATTTCCATCTTTGCTTCTTCCGATATCTTCACAGGTTCTACGACCACAGAGCCGTCCTTATTAAACGTATAAGCATTGAATCCTCCGTAAGTAGCCGCATACTGATCCTGCTTTCCAATCGGTTCTTTCAGAATATTAATCTCAATGTTACATGCGCATTCTGCGATTTCCCTCAAAGTTTTGTGATCTCTGTTATAAGAAAATAATGCGCTGAGTAAAGCGACGGTAAAAGCGGAAGAGGTCCCGAGTCCGCAGTTCGAAGGTACATCAGCTATTGAAACTATCTCAACCTGCTTTCTGACATCAGTAAATTTTAAAGATTCTCTGAATATTCTGTGCTCAATATCTTTAACATTATTTACAATTTCCGTTTTGGAATATGAAAGACGTATTGAATCTTCAAATCTTTTGTTAAGCATAATATGAACAAATTTATTTATGCCCGCTGCAAGCAGGAATCCGCCGTGCTTTTCATAATATGAAGGGAGATCTGTGCCTCCGCCGCCCATTGAAATTCTGACAGGTGCTCTGGAAAGTATCATGCTGTTTCTCCTTTCCATCCGAATTTATTCTTTAAAGCGTCGTCATAAATTGATTCAACTGATTTTCTAATAGCCTCAGCCGATGTATATTCATTTGTCCACCCGGTACTTCTGATCTTTTCTGAATTAAGTCTGACCACCGGGACATCGCCTTTCCATCCCCTGTTGCCGCCTGTGAATTCGTATTTCACATTTTCCAGATTAAGCACTGCAGTTGTTATGTCAGCAATTTCCTTTACGCTGATATAGTCAAGAGTAGATACATTATAATAAGAATATCCTTTCAGAAAACTCTGCTGAATGTTTCTGATCGCATTGATTATATCAGTTACATAAATGTATGACTTGCTCTGACTACCGTCGCCTAAAATTGTAAGCTTTGAATTATCATCTAAAAGTTTTTTCGTAAAATCATATCCTACTCCGTGAGTCTGATTCGGACCTACTACATTTGCAAATCTGAAAGCTGCCGCATTCATATCAAACATATAACAGTATGAACAAAGCATTGCCTCGCAAGCAAGCTTACTCGAGCCGTATGTAGATATCGGAAGCTGCGGCGAATAATCCTCCGATGCTTCAGTGAAACCTGCATCTCCGTAAACACCGCTTCCGGAAGCGTAAAGCAGATTCATGACACCGCTGATTCTCATTGCTTCAATAATGTTATTAGTCAGATATGTGCCTTCCCAGAAATCAATATCCGGCTGTGTCATTGCTTTTGCTATGTCAGGGTTGGATGCGAAATGATATACAACATCGTTTCCTCTAATTGCATTTAATAACGCATCTTTATCTTTTATATCCGCTTTGACAATTTTTAAATTATCCTTAATGTCATCTAAGTGCCACATCTGTCCTGAACTGAAATTATCATACACCGTTATTTCAGCGTCAGGTTCGTCTTTCAGAATACTTCTGCAAAGATGACTTCCTATAAATCCCGCTCCGCCCGCTATAAAATATTTTGTCAAATTAAAAATTTTTTCGTTTGAAATAATACATAAAAGATTGCAGTCTCTTTTTAATAAACACAGGTAAAAAAGAGTACATATACTGTGTATAATTCAGCAGATATGCTTTATAAAAATTCGGATAATCGTTTTTATACATCTTAACTACATTCACAACAGTCCTGGAATTTTCCCTCTGCTGCAGAAATGATTTATTCTGTCCGGCAGTCATATATGTAATGAAATATTCCTTGAAGTTATACAGCTTTCCGACCTTTCCCATTCTAAGCCAGAACTCCATATCCTCCACATGTTCAAGATTTTTATATCCGCCCAGCTCCAGCGCAAGATCTCTTCTGAACATTACAGTTGCATGCGTAAACGGGTTTGAAAACAGAGCGTATTTTTTTATTTCACTGTCGGTTTCTTTTTTAAGATATTTAAAAAGTTCATCACCGTTTTCATCAACTAAAATAACACCGCCGCCGACTACGACGTAATCGGAATTCTTATCCAGAAATTCAACCTGCATCTTAAGCTTATCATTATGACACCAGTAATCGTCATCATCGATTCTCGCAATATATTTCCCCTTTGCGTTACGCAGTCCGATATTCAGATATTCGGATATTCCCTTGTTTAAAATTCTGGGAATTCTCATGTATCTGATCCTGTCTTCTTTCGAATCCAGTTCGGTCATCCTGACCTGAGTATCATCAGTCGATGCGTCATCAATTATAATAAGTTCCCAGTCAGTAAAACTCTGTTCAAATACACTGTCAATAGCTCTTTCAAGCATTTTGACTCTGTTGTATGTGGGTATAATAATGCTGACAGTAGGATTGCTGTTATCCTGTAAATTCATTGATTGGGAAACTATCGATATAATTTAAGATTTTAAAGTTAGAAATAAGGAGATTTAATTTTTCGGGAAAGTATTTCTATAAGCAGATATTTTAATTTTATTATGATTTGTAAAATTATTCACCTTTAGGCACCATTTTATAAGCCCTGATATAATCAATTTCCATAACATATGGCTTAACATTACCGTCATCTTTAAAAAGTTTTCCTGTCCAGTCTTTCATTGCAACATTTGCAATTATATACATCGGAGCTGTCGGAATTCCTTCTGTTGATTCATAAACAGTTTTACCGTCAAGTTTCCAGAGCATTCTGTCCGGAAAGCATTCAAATGACCATACCATCCATTTATCATCAAATTTTCCTTCAATTGCTTTTGTCCTTAAAAAGTAGAATGGCTCAGTCTTACCTTCATACATCCCTCCCGAATAGTTCGGATAATCAAGTCCCCAGTGCTGAGCAATTGAGATTTTATTTCTCTCTTGTCCGAAATATTCAAATACATCTATCTCAGGCAGTCCGGGTCTTTGATCAGCAACGAGCCAGAATGCAGGCCAGTAACCTTTTCTGAACGGAAACTTTACTCTGATCTCCCACTTGCCGTATGCCTGTTTAAAACTGTTAGGAGTATTGATCATGCCTGATGTAAACTCAAACTGCTTCTCGCTTTCGGAATCTTTACCGTAAATGGATTCTTTTTTTGCTGTCAGTTTTAGTATCCCGTTTTCAACTGTAACATTCTCATCTTTATACCACTGCACTTCCTTGTTTGACCAGATTGTCCTGTTTCCCATTGCAAAATGTCTTCTCCAGATGTTTGTATCCAGCGAATTAAAATTATCCTCGAATGTCAGCTCCCATTTGTAATTTATCTCATCCGAACTTGAAGATCCGCAGGAGGATACGCTTATCATTACCGTAACAAATAACACTAATAAATTTTTAAGCTTCATAATTTTTTATTTAAACGTTAAGATTGTTTATATATATAAATTTAATTTTCTGTAATATAAATGTCTGTATAATTCTGAATTTTTACTAATATCGAATTTTTCTTTCAAAATATTAACAGCATTATTCTTAACTGTATCTATTTCATTTTTACTTTCTCTGACAGATTCGTATAGAAATAAAAATTTTTCCTGCAGACTTTTTTCATTTTCGGTATCAAATAATATTCCGTTTATTCCGTCGCTGATAATTTCCGGAATTCCGCCGGTATTGGAAGCAAGTACAGGTTTTCTTTTTATCATGCCTTCCAGTATTACCAGTCCGAATCCTTCCCATAGAGACGGGACAGCAACCACATCACATATCTCAATATATTCTTCCGTACTCTTCTGAAATCCTGCCAATATTATAAATTCTTTCAGTTCGAGTTCCGATATTAAATTCTGAATATCCTCTTTCAGACTTCCGTCTCCTAAAATCAGAAGCTTTATCTTTTTTTTACTCTTTAAAATATTCTGCATCGACTTTATAAAAAATAAATGCCCTTTTTGTTTTTCAAGTCTTCCTGATATTAAAATTACAAAATCATCTTCATTTATATCAAGACTCTTTCGCAATGCTCTCCGGGAATCTTCATTAGTAATATACGTTTCTTTTGAAACATCAATACCGTTGTAAATTACTTCCGTTCTGCTTTTGAAATTACTGTTCCGGTTTAAAATAAACCGCTTTACTATTTCCGATATTGCCACAATATAAGAATCCGTATATTTAATTACTGCATTATCTATTCTGTCAAATACGGAAATGCTGTTTATATCAGCACCTTCATGATGTGAAGAATAATTATGACAGGTTGTAATAATATGCTTAGCTCCGGACAGTTTTGCTGCAACTCTTCCGTAAAAATCGGCTTTATTTAAATGCGTGTGCACTAAGTCAGGATTTAGATTCTTTAAAATTTTTTTCAGCTTGAAAAGTATTTTGATATTCAGCAGACCTTTTTCTTTCAGATCGATCACTTCAATTCCGCTTTCGGAAAAATTCCTGACAAACTCTCCCGAATCCAGGCATATTACTTTTATATCTATTCGTTCATCTTTTTTCAGATTCTTAAGAATATCGAGCAGTAAGATCTGAGCGCCGCCCAGACTTAAATTTGAGATAATATGAACAAGTTTAATTTTATTCATTACATGTATTATTCACAATTACGCCTGCATTAATTTTTTAATCCTGCAATACAGGTAAGCTCATTCACAAGAAATTCATCTTTCATATATTTTATATCAAAGCCGTGATTTTCCATAATCAGTCTGAAGTTATTTATATTAAATCCCCAGAAATGCTCCATCGGTCTGACTCTGTGCCAGTCGGAAAGATTATGTCTTGCTCTGAAGCTTGTGCCGGAAGGAGTTTTAATTGCCAGTATTCCGTCTTTTACAAGATACTCTTTTGTTGATTCAAGAAAATTGTCAAGCTCCGGTATATGTTCCACTACATGTTTCAGGAAAATACATCCGAAAGAATTCTTTTTTAAACCGGAATTTGTAAAATCACTTCCGTGAATAAATTCAATTCCGCCTGCTTTAAATTTATCACTCAGTTCATTTGAATAATCAATACCGAGTGTTTTCCAGTTTTCCTTTTTAGCAAGATAAAGTATATCGCCTTCTCCGCAACCGAAATCAAGAATGCTTTTGTCCGGTGAATATTTTTTTATGATTTCAAAATATGATTTTAATCTGGCGTTCCTGAATGTAACAACGCTTCTTAATTTTGTTTTCCAGGGATACTTGTCAACAGTATTGTATCTGGTTGTGTAATATCTGTTATAATAATCATCAAGATCTTTTTTTGTAGGCATAGGTTCACACCAGTGCAAACTGCATGAACTGCATTCTACGTCATTGTATACGGAATCTTCGCCGCATCCCAAGGCTTTGCCTCTATTAATGAAATTCCCGGATTCGCAGGCAGGGCAACAATTAATATTCTTCATTCAATAGATTTATAAATATCAAATAATTTTTCAGAGGTTTGTTCCCAGGTTGGAAAGGTTTTTGATTTTAAATATGCATTAACAGAAATCTTTTTATACTTTGTTCTATCTTTTGTTAAAAAATTAATTTTACTGACCAAATCCTTTATGTTTCCGGGTTCAAACAATAATCCGTCAGTTCCGTCAATAATCAATTCTTTTGAAGCAGGAATTCCTGAAGCAATCACAGGAAGTGCATAGGCCATCGCTTCCGCTATTACCATTCCGTATCCTTCCCATAAAGTAGGAAAAATAAAAGCCTCTGCGTTCCGAAAATAGTTTTCTAGCTCTGCTTTGCTGACTCTTCCTCTGAAAAATATCTTTCTTTCCAATCCTAAATCTCTGATTTTCTTCTGAAGCATTTGATAATACAAATTATCTTCGGATATTTCTCCAATAATATCTAATTCAATGCTGGAATTTTCCAGTTCTTTTAAGGCTTGAATACAATAGATAAGACCTTTTCTTTCCTCAATAGTGCTTACTGCAAGTAATCTGAATTTACCGTCAAGTGATCTTTTATCAGTAAAATCATATTTTATATTATCAAGACCGGGCGGAATTATCGGAATATCATTTTCAGTAGTAAACTCATTAGCATATAAATCTTTCTTCGTGGTTTCGCTTATTGCAATAATTTTATTTGCATTCTTAACAAAAAATTTTTCAACATTTCTTCGTAAAAAATCATCAGTTTCATTTACAGATAAATGATGAACGATCATAAAATAGTAATGATTTTTGTAAATTCTGTTTAAGAATAATGGCAAAGCAAAATGTAAAAATGCCGCATTACTGAGGAAGATTACTGAATTCTTTGGAATTTTGACTGAGCAATAAAGACCAAACAATATTTTAAAAAACTTATTCTTACTAGAATATTCAGAAAATTTTCCGGTGCCCGCTAAATAAACATTCTGACATTTCTGCTTAAAATATTCAAATACAATGTTATGATACTTCAGACCACCGGTTGGCGAATTCGGATATTCCGGAAGGTAAAAATAAATGCTTTTCAATAGCTGAGTTTTGATTTTAATAATTTATTCCTGCCTGATAAATATATATTTAATGATCTGATATATTGCTTGTATTTTTTATTTTTTTTTTCACTGTATCGTTTTCTGAAATTTAATGCGGTAATTCTAAGTATGATCCCTGAAATAGCTAAGAGTCTGAATATATTTCTTTTTATAAAATTATAATTATTATAAAAAAATATCATCTTGCTTCTGTTTAAATGGTAGTAATAGACATTTTCGCCTTCATCACTTTTCACGCTGCTGTTTACAAAATGTTTTACAGTTATGTTTGGCAACAAAGCAGAGCTGCTACCTTCCTTTTTCGCCCTGTATTGTAAATCCGTATCTTCATAATATAGAAAATAATTTTCATCAAACCCATTTAACTTTCTGAATAGATCAGTTCTAATCATTAGACATGCGCCTGAAACCCAGTCAACTCTCATAGGTTCAGCAGATTTCTCAAGAATTCTTTTATCTGACATTAATCTTTTTTCCACCTTATCATTTCCTTTTCCAAGAAACTCATTGAATTCCCATTCAAAATTCGGAAATTTATTATATGAATAAACCGGGATACCGTTAAAATCCGTAAATACTGGAGATATAACTCCAATGTCATGATTGCATTCAAGAACATCTGCCATTTTTATAAAATCATCTATGCATACGACAGTATCAGGATTCAGAAATATTAGATATTTACCAATTGCTTTTGACGCGCCGAAATTACATCCGGCTCCGAAACCGTCATTAACTTTCCTTTCAAACATTTTAATATTCAAATATTCATCTTTCAATTTACTGAATTTACCATCATCAGAATTATTGTCAACAGCCAGTATTTCAAATTCAGAATGAAATGGTTTACTAAGAATGGAATCCAGACAATTTTTTAAAAAATCCGTTGTATTATAATTTACAATAATTATTGAGAACTTCATTTAATGTGATCAGTTTTTCTTGTACATAGGACTATTTTTTAAAATTGTCCACTCATCAATTTTTTTAATAACTATTTATTTTACAAATAGCTTTATATAAATCTTTTTATTTTTTTAAAAAAAGTTTTTTCTTAACAGTTATTTATTAATTATCAGATAATGCAAGCAGACATAATAGTTTAAATAATATTAGGATACTTCAGATCTTTTACTACTATTTATATTTTATACGTTTTTAATTTTTAGCAATACTTTTACTTGATAATATATTTTTAAAAAAAGGAATAATTTTCAAATTAAAAAAAATCATTATATTTTTTGGATTCCCTAAAAATATTAGAAATCTTAAAACCTCTTTAAAACAAATATAATTATTATATACATATGATAATTTGATAATACAAATATGAAACCCTATTATTCCCTTTTTAACATTAACTTTATCTACATTATATTTAGTTAATGCTGAATGATTTTTTAAAATTTTAATAGAAGAATTTAACATTTTCATTTTATTATCAAAACCACCCGAGACACTATCATGAATTCTTACAGATATAAGAGTTTGTGCAACAAAATACATTTCCGTGTAACTACTTAGCCTAATCAAAAATTCGTAATCTTCACAATAGATTGAAAATTCTGTTTCATCAAAGAATAAATTGTGCTTGATGAGTAAATTCTTATTAAGTAAAATGCCAGGTGTTAATACGCTGTTTCCTCTGCTGAGTAAATGACTTTTGTCAACAATAAAATCTTTGTCAAATTCATGATAATATTTTTCTTTAATTGTATTTCCTTCACTATCTATAACCAAAGCATTTGAACAGACTAAATTATAATTTTTTAAATGCTTCAATTGCTTTTTTAACTTATCCGGATCACTCCATAAATCATCGTCATCACAAAATCCGATTATATCATAGTTTGACTTTTTAATTCCTATATTTCTCAGCTTCGAAATATTTCCAATTTTACCGTAATTAAAATATAATATTCTTTTATCTGATAAATTAGTTACTACCTCTTTTGTATTGTCTGTTGATCCATCATCTACAACCAATATTTCAAAATCCTTAATACTTTGACTTAAAATTGAATTTATTGAATTCAATAAAAATTCGGATCTGTTATATGTTGGGATAATAATACTTATCAATTGATCTGTTTAGAAATTTCTTTATTTTGTAAAACCGATTATTAGTTCTTTAAATTTACGAATGTCATTTTTTTCTAATATTAAATACGCCCACAAAATCAAAGAAGGAACAATCAGATAAATACCAATTATTACTTCAAAATAAGAAACAATTAAACAAGGTAATGTTAAGAAAAATGTAGTTATAAATATTTTTTTATTACTTTTATCAAATTTGAAATTTAAATCAGTTCTGGCAATATATATATTTAAAAATGAGTGTATAATATATGAAAGCATATAAGCAATTGAAATCATAGTAAGATGTTCAGGAAATAAACTGTTCAATATTAAAAATATGACAATCAAGTTCACATTTAGCAAAAGTTCCAGATATAAAAACTTCTTCAATTTTAATTTTGGTACAAGCCAGATACCTACTGCCCATGCAATTGCTTTAAAAAAATCTCCTGTGAATTGAAATAAAAATAATTTTTGTGATTCTATAAATTCTTTTGTGAATAATATTTCTATGATATTAAATCGGAAAGCAAAAATTATTGATATTAACGGTATCATCAATAAACAAATATATTTTACATTTACATTTAGTTCAGCAGTAAGTTTTTCATTTGAATTAATTTTTGAAATCAGCGGAAACGAATATGTTGATAAAGAAATAAATATAAATGAAAAATAGTTTAATGATAAAGCAATGGTACTCTGATAGATCCCATTATAAAAAATTCCGAAATCCGAAATAATAAATTTTCTTAAGAGTAAAAGTGTAAACTGAAATAGTCCCCCTGAAACAAGAAACACAAAAGATACTTTTAATAATTTTTTTGCAAGTTCTTTATCAATATTGAATTTCCATTTTAATCCATTGAGAATATTAAGTTTTAATAAAAAGTATATACCAATTAATGAATACAGCAAATAAAGTATCAAAATTGCTATTATAGCTCCAAGTAACTTAAAGAATAATACCAGTGGAATTAAAATTAATATTCCAATTATATTCGAGTAAATGCTAACTCTTGAATATGTACCAATTACATTTAATGCTCTTAACATTCCTTCTATCATTGAATTTAGCACAATAATAGGGATTGAAATGCTAATCAATTTTATATAAAAGGAATAATCTATAGTGTCAAATAAAAAATATGAAATCTGATCAGAAACTATAAATATAAAAACAGTAAAGAATATTGTTGGAATTAGAACAAGTGTTGTAGAATTTAATAATATTTTTTGAATTTCTTCTTTTTCATTCAGAAATTTTTCTGAAGTGTATTTTGAAAGTCCATTCGGAATTCCTAATGGTATAAAAAAATTCAAAAAAGATATTAAATTTGTTAACTGCGATATAATCCCGATTCCTGAAACACCGAGTACTACAGCAAATATTTTATTTTTTAAAAAGGAGCTTATGAAGTTTGTGAGAACTGATAAGGAAATCTTCGAAGTAGCTTTAAATAAATTCTTAATTTTTTAAAAATTAATTATAGAGTTCTGAATCTCAATAAATAAGACACTGAAATTAAAATCCAAATCAAATATGTTACTGCGCTTAAGAATGTAAAGTAAGGTTCAAAAATAAAAGCAATTATTAATCCAATAAATGACAGCTGTAGCCCATCATAAAATTTCTGCAGATCTTTAGATTTTTCATTTTTTTCATATTTGAATGAATATATGAATGCTTTTATGAAGAAACTGAAATATAGTAAAAAACCTACTAACCCCAGTTCTAAAAGAATTTGCAAATAAGTATTATGAGCGTGAGTTACAACTACAAAGTAAACAGGAAAAACATTTTCCATCATATTTCTGAATGCATCAAAACCATGACCAAAGATTGGGTTTTCCATAAATAAAATCCAAGAAGCCATCCAAGCCTGCAATCTCCCCAAGCTAGATACATCTTTACCAAAATTTACAACTGTTAGAACCCTTTCGTTAATTACATCAAAAAAAAGTACCAAAATAATCAGTAAAACACTTATAAACGGTACTATAACTTTCGGTCTTTTAATAAAGAATATTCCAAAAGAAACTATAGTAGATAGCCATACACCTCTGGTTTGGGTAAGAAAAAGTCCAAGTATTATTAAAAAAAGTGAGACTGAATAAAAAAATTTTTTGCTTCGTTTATTTTCATGTATTAAAAAGGAAACACAAAACATAAACAATATCATTAAATAAGCTGCAAGTAAGTTGTAATGAGACCAAATTGAAGTTAGTCTTAATTTCAGATTAAATCCCGATACAATAATTACATAGATAGAAATTATTGATAATATTACACCAGATATAATGAGAATATCAAAAAAAAGATTTAAGTATTCTTTTTTTATATTTAGATTATTAAAAATTAAGAATATAAAAAAAGGTGATAAAATTATGCAAACATAATGCATAAAACCTATATATGTACTAAAGCTGTTGCCGATAGCAATCCCGCCCCAAATCAATAATAAAAACCAGATTATGAAATCATGTATTACTATGTTTCTAAATTCTAACTTCGTAGATTCCAAAAGTATAGCACTTCCTATTAAAATATAAAAAACCGATTGTAAAATTATGCTATCAAAAAGAAAAAAAAATGAAGAGAATAATAATATTACCTTGTAATTTATTTTGATCTCTTTTAGAAAAGATTTTATTATATTGGAAACTGCTATACCTTCCAATTATTTATTTATTTTAAAATTTTTCATATATTTTTCCCTTAAAACACTCTTTGCAAAAAAAAATAAATAGGTGAATATGAAAGTCCCGAATGTTAAAATACCAACAATAACAATTCGTTTTGGTTTTGACTTTTTATCAGGGATATTAGGCTTATCAATTATTAAAACAGTTGGTGTTTCCCTATTTTCCTCAATTTTTGACTGCTCAAGCATTGGAATCAATGTTACCATTATTTTATTTTGAATTTCAAGATCTCTTTTTAATCTTAAAAAATTCATCGCTACATTCGGACTTCCCTTTAAATTTAGTTTACTCTTTTCATAATCATTTTCATTAATTTCATTAAGTTGATTTTTAATTGCATTAATTTTTTCAATTTGCATTTTTATTTCGGCTTGATCCGGAGTTAAAATCTTACTTAATATATCCAGCTTAATTTCTTCTGATTTTAACTCAGCTTCTAACTCAAAGTTACCTTTTGCAGCAAGTTGTATTTGTAAATCCGGTGCTATTCCGTACATATCCTGAAATTTCTCCAAACTGTCTTCTATTGCTCTTAAATCTTGTTTTACAATTTGATATCTTTCCTCAATAAAAATTCTGTTATTTCTGGCATTCATAACATTTAATTCCATATTCTTTTTATTCAGCTGTGATATTAAAAAATCCGCCATTTCTTTTGCTTTCTCCGGGCTTACATCATATACACCAATTACCATTGTTCCCGCTACTTTATCTTTACTTAAATAAATAACATTTTCACGGAAATACTTTACAGCATCATACATGAATTTAAAATTCTCTTCCTCAAGTATATTAAATTTTATAATAGTTTCTTCTATATTATCCCGGCTCATTAAAATATTCTCATATAATGCTAACTCATTTGATGAAGAACCGCTACCAGAAGCCAAATCTCCAAAGTCACCTAACTCTGCTAAACCAGTTGAGCTCAAAATTCCTCCAAGCATTGATGATTTTGTAGAAGCTGTTTTTACCATACCGCTGGATAGAAATACCGGCTTTATTATAAAAAACGCTAATATAATTGAAAAAATAAAAGCAATAGAGCTTATTATAATTATTTTTCTCTTATTTTCAATTAAGACTTTAAAGTAATCGTATAATGTCAAAATTATGATTTATTTGATATTCTCTTACTGATTCTGTTTTATTAATATATAAGTCGTCAATACACCCAGTATCACTCCCGCTATCTGAGCTATTACCGAGATCGTCTGACTGAATGACTGCCTAACTTCTTTCGGTACATATACAAAATCTCCGGATTCTATTTTTGTCTGATCCGGCTGATACCAGCCTCTCGAATTGAATTTTATAATTCTCGTATCATCTTCTTCTGCCGCTATCGAATAACCGCCTGCTTTCTTAATATAATATTCGACATCAGCCCCTTCTTTATAAGGTACATATCCTTCCTGTCCGACCTGTCCGAATACATATACAATATTCTTGTTGTCATTTATATATATTATGTCCTTTCCTTCAAGAAGCACATTCTGCGATTCATCATTCTTTTTCAGAAGTTTTTCAAAATCCACTATCACTCTGTTTCTTTTGGATTTTATATCCGTTATATAATTTTCTTTATCAATTTCAGTTACTATTAAATCATTTGCCCTGAGATTTATCAATACTTCAGCAGTATCTTTTGCCGTATATTCCGCATCATAATTTCTGAATAAAATACTTAAAGGAAGATACGCTTTTTCTTTCAGACCGCCTGCCATTTCAATTATATCCCTTAGTCTTGTCCTCTTAAATGAAATCGGATAATAACCCGGGCGAAGCACTTCACCAAGTATAAGCACTGATAAATTCTTCTGATAATTTATTTTCGATTTTACAAAAATTCTGTCAAAGCTTTCAATCTTATAATCCTTATCTTTTTCGTAAGACAGCTCTATCATTCTGAAATCACTGGATTTCTCATCCGCTCTGTAAAGCACTATGCTGTCCGGCTCTGCACTTACGTCAAATCCTCTTGCTATGCCGATAATCGTCTCAAGATCGTCGCCTTCCGAAAATTCATAAGATCCGCCAAGCTGAACAGCTCCCCCGATGTTTATGAAATTATTGTCAAGCTGCAGATATGGGATTTTTAATAAATCACCTTCGAGAAAAAACGGATTAAACTCATCTTTATTTGTCAGGAAGTATTTATAAATATCAACTTTCTTTACTATACCGTTTTTCCTGACTAACTCAATATTCCTCAAAGAGATCTGATTATTAAAAAATTCTCTTTCATTCGTCTTTTCATAAAATACTCTCGATGTATTAAGTGTATCAAATATAAGAACTTTAAGAATTTCAGAAACTCTTGTAACAGGAGATACTTCAAAATTGCCCTGAGTAAGCCCGGATACTTTTATAAGAAATGTCCTCGGAGTATTTAATGTAAAGCTCGCATCACTTGAATAATATCTTTTCTTTACAGCGCTGATCACGTTGCTTTTTGCATTTGTCAGTGATAAACCTGAAACCATTACTTCTCCTACTGTAGGTATTATCACTAAACCTTCAGGAGAAACAACTAAAGGAATCTGCTGGTTTATGTATCCGTAAAGTCCGAGCGTAAATAAATCATTTGGTCCTACTATATAAACATCCGGATCTATTGCGCCTTCTATGGGAATTGATTTTGCCGTAAATGAATTCTGACTGCTCAGCTGATTGAATATATCCGGAGCGTCAGCGTTTATTCCGACTTTTCCGGTTGTGCCGGATCTGTTCATTATTTTACTTAAAGGATCATCTTCGGAATCCTGTGTCCGGCTCTTAAATTGAGAAAATGTTTCGTTAATGTTAAATGTGCTGAAGAGAAAAATAAAAATTAATGCAACACCAAATTGTTTATTCATAATCCTAAAAAATTTTTAGTTTTTATCAAAATCTCTGATGTCTGATCATCACCATAAGTTTCACAATAAATCCTGATCAGCGGCTCAGTTCCCGAAGCTCTGACTAAAAGCCAGCCGTCTTCGAAATAAAATTTATTTCCGTCAAGATCATCTGTTTCAATTATTTTTTTTCCGCCGATCTCATCACCGGCCTTTAATCCTTTGCTTATATTCAATGCAGCATTCTTTTTCTCTTCAGTTGTCTTTACGTCATTTCTCTGATAGAAATACAATCCGAATTCATCATCGAATTCTTTTTTTAAATCGGAGATACTCTTACCGTATTCAGACAGCATTTCCATATAAAGCAGTCCGTTAAAGATACCGTCACGCTCAGGCAAATGTCCTTTGATGCCGATGCCGCCGCTTTCTTCTGCTCCGATCATTACGTCATCATTTATCATTATTTTTGAAATATGCTTGAATCCGATCGGTACAGTAACAAGCTCAATATTATTTTTTTCACAGTACTTTCTCACAAGATCGCTTGTTGAAAATCCTCTTACTACTTTTCCGGTAAACTTTTTCTTTTCAAACAGATATTTTATAAGTAAAGCGAAAGTCTTCTGAGCATCCAAAAATTCCCCACGTTCATCTATAATTGCAATTCTGTCCGCATCACCGTCGGTTACAATTCCAATATTGTAACTGCCGGATTTTATTTCGGCGCAGATCTCACCGAGATTTTTTTGAACAGGTTCGGGAGCGCTGTTTCCGAATGACGGATTCACTTCTCCGTGGAGCTGTTTTACTTTTACAAAATTACCGAATAAATTCTGACCGGCGCCGTACATTGCATCATATATTACTTTCAGACCGGCATTATTTATTTTATCGGTATCGATTTTTTTCTTTAGATAATTAATATAGAAATTATTTCCTTTAAAATATTCTATAACTCCGTCATTTAATAATTCATCAAAACTTTTCGGAGTGTCAGCCGATTTAATATTCTTAAGTTCATTTTCTATTTTAGCTATTTCATCCGGATCCATTGAGCCGCCGAATTCATCTTTGAGTTTATATCCGTTATACTGAAACGGATTATGAGATGCGGTAATCATTACTCCGAGCGCGCAGTTCAGATCTCGTGCTAACAGCGAAACTGTTGGCGTCGTTACAAAACTGTCAGTGATAAATGTTTTAATTCCTGAATTGCCGAAGACAGCAGCTGCGGCGTGAGCAAATTCCTTAGACTGGAATCTGGTATCGTATCCGATTATAATTCCGTTACTGATTTTTTTATGATTTTTGAAAACAACAGAAGTTGCAAGAGCAACTCTTTTCACATTATCAAAAGTATAAGTATCTCCTATAATTGCTCTCCAGCCGTCAGTACCGAATTTGACCGGCTCTGTTTGATTGCTCATCTAAAAAATTTGTTTAATGATTTTTGAAAATAATGTAAAAATCCGTTTATAAAGATTTCCCTTCATTAGTTTTTTGAACCCAGTTTTTTACATAATCTATGGTTTCATAGGTAGGTGTCCCGGGAGTAAAGAGCTCTCCGACCCCGAGTTTTTTTAATTCTTCTATATCCTGATCCGGAATAATTCCGCCTCCAAAGAGCAAAACGTCATTCAGCCCTTTGTCATCCATCAGTTTTTTTACCTTTGGAAAAATTGTCATATGCGCGCCGCTTAAAATACTTATCCCAATTGCGTTCACATCTTCCTGTAAAGCTGCTTCAACAATTGTTTCAGGCGTCTGCCTCAGCCCTGTATAAATTACTTCAATACCCGCGTCTCTGAATGCGGCAGCAATAACTTTTGCACCCCTGTCATGACCGTCAAGCCCAACTTTACCGATAAGTACACGGATTTTGTTATCCAAATATGCTTTTAGTAAATTTTAAAATGTAAGTTAACCCAAATACAATATTTCTTCAAGTGAATTTTAAGTTTCCGCCTGATTTACTCCTATATTCTCTAAATTCTTGTTTGAATACTTCTGATAAAAATAAACTGATATAACGCCGACTAATACTGCAAACCAGAGAGTTGAGACTCTGATAATAAATGTTGATGCAACTGAAACATCTTTAGGAATTTTTAACAGCACCAGCAGTCCCGTCATTGAAGCTTCGGTAACGCCCAGTCCGCCGGGCAGCATTGATATTGAGCCGACAATGGTTGAAAACCCGTAAATAAATACAGCCGCTAATAAATTAACATCAATATGAGTAAATGAAGAATATACTTTGAGAATAATATACAAACCTAGGCATTCGCAAAACCAGGCGACTACGCTCATTAATGTTGTAATCAGTAGAGGTTTGATCCTTACAAGAGTGTAAATACTTTCATAGGAATCTCTGAATTTATGCGCAATTTTGTAGAGGAATTTTATTTTTTCAAGATAAGAAATTATTCTCAGAGATATTTTTCTGGAACTGATCAAAATAACAAATAATATAAAAAATAACCCGACTCCAATAATAATATTCTGTCCGAAATTAAATACAAAAGCACCTGCAATGCAGAGTATTACAATTGAAATAAAATCCGTAAGTCTTTCAGCAATAATAATCGGCGCCGATATACTGACCGGTGTACTATTCTCCTCCCGGAGAAGATATGATTTTAAAAGCTCGCCCATTTTCCCGGGTGTAACGCTCATCACAAATGTCGACATGAAAATCAGAAAACTCGCTTTCTTTTTTAAACTAATTTTCAGTTGCCCGAGATAATATTCCCACTTATAAAATCTGATTACAAAATTTAAATAAGTCAGAAGAAGAATTAACGGAAGGTAATACCAGTTAAACTCACTAAAGGTTTTCATTAACTTATCGAAATCCGCATAGATACTGAATCCCAGAAATACAGCAGCTCCCAATGCAATCGAAAACAGAATTCTTTTTTTATACTTCCTGAACATCAGATTATTTTTTTAATACTTTCATAAAGTTTAACAAGCGGAAGTCCGACTATATTATAATAATCACCTTCTATTTTCTTAATGAACAAACAGCCGAAATCATCCTGAATACCATAAGCTCCGGCTTTATCAAGTGGTCTGTGCTTTTTAATATAATATGATATTTCTTCAGATTCTAATTTCCTGAATTGAACACCTGTCTTTTCGTAAGCAAATAATTCCTTACCGTTTAATGTGTTGATCACATTTATTCCTGTAAAAACGATATGCTTTTTACCGCTGAGTCTTTCAAGAATTTTTTCAGCATGCTTCAGATCCTTCGGCTTATTAATAATTTTATTTTCAAGAACTACTACAGTATCAGCTCCAATCACAATTTCTTTTTTAAAAAGAGAAGCAACAGTACGGGATTTTAAAACTGAATTATGTCTGACGGAATGAACGGGATCATTATCAGGTATTTCCATTTCATCGGCTTTGCTTTCTACGGAGACAAATTTAAATCCTAATTGCTTTAAAAGACCTGCTCTTCTCGGTGAAGCGGAAGCAAGTATATATTGTTTGTTAAGAATTGATTTTAGTGTCGGCAAATTTATAATTTCAATAATTCAGCAGCTTTATTCAGAGCATCTTCTTTTTTAAGTATGAGCTTTTCCCCTGTATCTCTGATTTTGATTTCAACATTTCCGTCCTTGAGATTTTTCTCTCCTACTACTATCTGTAAAGGAATTCCGATCAGATCAGCGTCATTAAATTTTACTCCGGGTCTGACATTTTCTCTGTCGTCATACAGCGTCTCAATATTCATTTTAGAAGTAAGCCGTTTATAAAAATTATCCGATAATTCCATTACTTCAGTCGTTTTGCCGTGAAGACAGATTAATATGATCTTAAACGGAGCGATTTCACCTTTCCAGATAATTCCCTTATCGTCATTATTCTGTTCTATAAAAGATGCGACCGTTCTTTCTACTCCGATGCCGTAACTTCCCATAATGATCGGATTCTCTATTCCGTCTGTATCAAGAAACTTAGCGCTTAAAGCTTCAGAATACTTTGTACCGAGTTTGAATATATGTCCAACTTCTATAGCTTTTGTAATTCTGAGTCTGCTTTTAGTTTTTAAAGACATCTCACCGTCTTTGACTGTTCTGATATCTTTATATTCTATACCGGGTACGTCCCTTTTTAAATCAATATTCCTGATATGATAATCATTTTTGTTAGCGCCGCTTATTAGTTCATCGCTGTCTTCAAGAAGCAGATCTGCAATGATCTTAACATTTTTAATCTTTAACCCCAGAGGTCCGATAGATCCTGCATCCGCACCTGTAATTTCCTTTAGCTCTTCGTTATGAGCGGGTCTTATGTTTATTCCGAAATAATTCTGCAGTTTCATTTCATTCACTTCATCATCCCCTCTTAACAGGGTTAAAACATATTCATCTCCTTCTTTTGAAGGAATAACAAATACACGTGACTTTGCAAGATAAGACTTGTCGGATATGTTGAGAAATCCCGCCAGTTCTTCTATGCTTTTGATATCAGGAGTATGAAATTCTTCCGGAAGCAGATCGGAATTTTTTCTTGCATTTTTTTCAGTAAAAGAAACAGCCACTTCAATATTCGAAGTATAACTTCCGTCTTCACTTATCACAATATTATCTTCGCCTGCTGATGAAGGCACCATAAATTCTTCGGAAGCGCTTCCGCCCATAGCGCCGCTGTGAGCTGATACAACTACAAAATCCAGACCGCATCTTGTAAAAATATTTCTGTAAGCGCGTTCCATATCAGCATAAGATCTGTCAAGTCCTTCCCATGTAGCGTCAAGTGAATAGGCATCTTTCATGGTGAATTGTCTGGCTCTCAGCACTCCGGCTCTGGGACGTTCTTCATTTCTGAATTTTGACTGGATCTGATACCAGATCTGTGGAAAATCTTTGTATGAAATTAGATTCGGTTTTGCAATTGACGTAAAAACTTCTTCATGTGTGGGACAAAGTACAAGCTCACGGTTTTTTATTCTGAACATAAGATCACCGTAATCTTCCAGTCTCCCGGTTTCAGACCATATGTCATGCGGCGATAATGCAGGCAGCAGAAACTCATTCCCGCCGATTGCATTCATTTCTTCTCTTATAATATTCTCCGCTTTTCTGAATGCAATTAATCCGAATGGTAAGGAAGAATATACTCCTGATGTCAGCTGTCTTATCATGCCCGCTCTTATCATCAGTTTATGTGAAACATTAACCGCATCCGCCGGATCATCCTTAAGAGTCGGCAGAAAAAACTTTGTTAATCTCATTTTAAATATTAAGCTAACAATATAAAAACGACTGCTCTCTATTACAATTCTAATATAAATATCACTAAGCCATACTGATCATTCATGCTCCGAAAAATTAATAATAAGTTAAACCTATTAAATTATTAATTTTATTATATTGCAAAGAATTTTCAAATAAAATTTCCCAATTGAATAAAAAAATACTCATTCTTTGCACCGGTAACTCATGCCGCAGTCAGATGGCGGAAGGTTTTCTCAGATCGTTCGATAGTTCACTTGAAGTTTATTCTGCAGGTACGTACCCTGCAGATAAAGTTAATCCGAATTCTATAATAGTTATGAAAGAGATCGGCATAGATATTTCCTCTCATAAACCCAATGATGTTTCGGATTATATAAATGATTCATTTGATTATGTGATAACTGTCTGTGATAATGCAAAAGATGCGTGTCCGGTGTTCACGGGTAAAGTAAAAAATAACCTGCATCTGGGATTTCCTGATCCTGCGGATGCTAAGGGATCAAAAGAAAAAATTCTTAATGAATACCGTGAAGTCCGCGATGAAATCAAAAGCAGTTTCAAGTATTTTTACGATACAAAACTTAAAAGCAAATAAGCAATAAACACTTCTTTTTTAAGCTTCAATTCTATACTTTACATTCGATTAATTACAATTTATTTTATAAGTAAAATAAACATGTTATATGATCCACATTCTTTATATCGGTATCGGCGGTTTTTTCGGCGCTGTATTCAGATTTCTGACTGCAAGATTTATTAACAATCTTTTTCCTTCATTACCGTTAGGAACTCTGTTTGTAAATGTAATAGGCAGTTTCATTATAGGATTTATTATGTATAATGTAATGGGCGGCAAACAGATATCGCCGGAAATACGGGATATGCTGCTTATAGGGTTTATCGGAGCTTTTACTACAATGTCCGCCCTTGCTTATGAATCTTTCAGACTATTTGAACTGTCTCAGTTTCTACTTTTCGGACTTAATGTATTTCTGAATGTATTCTTGTCGCTGCTTGCGGTTTTTGCCGGTAAGGAATTATATTTAATTTTAAACAGGTAAAATATGCTTAAAGAATCGGAATCACTATTACTGAGAATATTTATCGGAGAAAGTGATAAATACCAGGGAAATAATCTTTATAAGTATCTTGTGGAATATCTGAGGAAAAATCATTTCGCCGGAGTAACAGTGCTGAGAGGAATTACAGGATTCGGAAAAGCAAGCAAGATCAGGTCATCCGACCTGCTTGAAATATCATCTGATCTTCCGGTAGTGATTGAAGTGGCAGACACAATTGAAAAAATTGAAGAACTAAAAAAAGTATTCAATAAAACAGATATCCTGGGAAGTGCGCTTATAACCGAAGAAAAAATTAAAATTCTTCGTTACGGTACTGAATAATTATTTAAATATCTTTTCTGTTAAGCAGCGTATTAAGATCACCATATCTCTTAAGATAATCACTGTGACTTGCGTTAATTATTTCATATGCCTCATCTTTGCCGTATACGCTTTGAATCTCACATCTCTTTCCCTCAGATCCGGGAGCATCTTTATATGTCAGGAAGTAATGCTTTAATCTTTCTATGAATGATTCCGAACAGTCGCTGATATCTTTCCACTGACTGAATATTGCATCATCTTTCATCACTGCGATAATTTTATCATCCGCTTCATTATTATCTATCATCCTTAATCCGCCGATCGGAATTGCCTGCAAAAGTATATTGCTGTGATTTAATGATTTCTCCGTTATCACACAAATATCAAGCGGATCATTATCACCAATTATATTATCCCTTCCGGTCATTTTCATACAATACTCTCCGACATTTTCAGCGCATAAAGTCTGAGGTATAAATCCGTAAGGCGTGGGACAAATGTTAGAATACTTCTGAGGTCTGTCCACTTTCAGATAGCCGCTGTTTTTTTCTATTTCATATTTAACAGTATCTGTCGGAACTATCTCAATATAGGTTGTAACTGTTTCCGGGATATTATTTCCTATCGGCACTCCGTGCCATGGATGGGATTTTAAGAGTAATCTTATCTTGCTCCATATCTCGTCTAAAATATTTTCTGACATTTAATTTTATTTTTATGAAACCAAATCAAGAGCTTTTCTGATAAGCTCTTCTGTTGATGTAATTTTCAGATCCGACTTTTTTAATACTTCACGAATAAGCTTTTCTCCGTCTGCTCTCGGATAACCCAGATTAATCAGCGCGTTCAACGCTTCAAATCGGACACTGTCTCCTGATAACTCTCCCGGTATATCAAAAGCACCTCTTCCGGTCTCTTTATCAATTTTAAAAATTTTATCCTTAAGTGTCATTGAAATTAATTCCAGTTTCTTTGCTCCGATACCGGGTATTCTGATGTTTTTAGAATACACACTGTCTGATATCAGCGAAAGGATCTCATCAAATGAAAGATTAGCCAGGATAGTGTGAGCGATCTTCGGACCGATCCCGCTTACCGTAAGCAGCATTTTAAAAATTTCCTTTTCTTTCTCATCTGAAAATCCGTATAGCTGCATGGAATTTTCTTTTACATCAAGATATGTAAATATCAAATATTCCGTATGAAGACCGGTCATTGTCTCGGAAAGTTTTTTGGAAATAAATACCTGATAACCAACGCCGCCTGCTTCAAGGATAATTTCCTGATTTTTTTTAGAAATAAGTTTACCTCTTAGAGATGATATCATTTTATATCTTTGTTAATATCCTTTCCGGATTTTTTTCTAGGAAGGATTTCCAGCTTTTTTTGACTGAACTATTTGATGAAGGAACCATCACCGACTGCAGATTAAAGGAATGACAAATCGCTATAGCAAGCGCGTCTGATGAATCCACAGGAATTTTTTGTTTCTTTAAATTAAGAATTGAACTCACCATATACATAACCTGATCTTTTGATGAAGCGCCGTTTCCCGTAACGGACTTTTTCACTTCCCTCGGAGAATATTCTGAAACCCTGATCTCTGAATTCAATCCGGCAATTATTGCAACTCCCCTTGCCTGTCCGAGCTTCAGAGTTGACTGAATGTTCTTGCTGTAAAATGCAGTCTCAATAGCAAGCTCCTGAGGTTTGTATTTATTTATACATTCAAGACATTGATCATAGATCTTTTTTAATCTTACCGTCATGTGATCCTTAGAGTTCAGAGTAACATTTCCAAAGTGAATCAGCTTTACTGAACCGTTCAGGATCTCTATCACCCCTATTCCTGTAACGGATGTTCCGGGATCTATTCCGATTATTCTCATTATATAAAATAAATACTGAAAGCAATTTCAGCTCCGAAAAAACATTTAAACCTGTTCATCTGCAAAATCTGCATTCGTATAAACATTCTGCACGTCATCATTGTCTTCAACCGCTTCAATAAACCTAATCACTTCTTCAGCTTTTTTTCCTTCTATGGAAATAAGATCTTTTGCAATATACTGAAGAGATGCGCTTTCAATTTTATATGATTTATCCTCAATAGCTTTCCTTACATTATCAAAACTTTCCAGAGGTGTAATGACTTCATAATATTCCCCTTCGGTTTTGAGATCATCCGCGCCTGCTTCGAGTATGACTTCCATTATATCATCCTCTTTTATATTTCCCTTTTCCATTGTTATCACTCCTTTTCTTTCAAACATCCACGCTACCGAACCGGACTCACCAAGATTACCACCCGCTTTTGAAATTCCGTGTCTGAGCTCTGCAACCGTTCTGTTCTTATTATCCGTTACGCTCTCTATTATCACAGCAATTCCGTTAGGAGCGTAAGCTTCGTAAGTAATTTCCTCATATCTTACGCCTTCAAGTTCTCCTGTACCTTTTTTAATCGCTCTTATAATGTTATCCTGAGGCATATTGCTTGATTTTGCATTCTGAATTGCAAGCCTAAGTCTTGGATTTGCGTCAGGATCACCTCCGCCGTCGCGGGATGAGATGGTAATTTCTTTAATTATTTTTGTAAATACTTTTCCTCTTGCTGCATCAGTTGCGGCTTTTTTTCTTTTTATAGTCGCCCATTTTGAATGACCTGACATTTATTTGCTCCGTATGTTTTTTGAAATTTCTAAAAAATTGTTGAAATGATTTCCGCTTAAAATTTAATATCGCGGATTCTTAGCTTAGTAGTTTCACGGCTGTTCCACACATTCTTCTCTATTGAATAACAGATATCACAAACATTCCCTTTTACAATTTTTCCTGATGTATCTGAATCTTTCTTTTCATCAAATCTGAATTGACCGGAATTAAAGAATACCGCTTCGAAAATTTTTTCCGATTCAATTTCCTTTACTTTGAAAATATGTGTATCCGATCTTGCAAATCTCACATCGCCGATAATCTGAACATCCTTAGTTATAAATACAGGTGTCATGTTATCTGGACCGTATGGTTCAAAAAATTCCAGTATTCTGATAAATTTATCCGTCAGTTCGCTGAATTTAATTTCAGCATCAACTTCAATTTCCGGTATCAGCTCCTCATCAGTTATTTTTTTGGTAGCAATTGCATTAAATGATTTTTTAAAATCTTCAAGCTTGTCAAGTTCTACTTCTAAACCGGCTGCATGAAAATGTCCGCCGAACTGAATCAGCTTATCTTCACATTGCTTCAGAGCTTCGTATATATTAAATGTACTTATGCTTCTTGCGCTGCCTTTTGCCACTCCGTTAACTGTTGTCAGTACAATAGACGGAAGGTTGTATTTCTCGACAAGTCTCGCTGCCACAATTCCTATCACTCCCGAATGCCAGGATTCATTATGAATGACGATTGATTTCAAATCATCAATATCATTGTTTTCCTCAAACTGCTTAAACGCATCATATGTTATTGTCTTATCAATATCTCTTCTGTTCGTATTTTCTTCATTTAGAACAAATGTAAACTCTTTTATCTTTTCATCATCTTCACAGATAAGAAGTTCTACGGCTCTTTTTGCATCACCGAGTCTGCCTACTGCATTAATTCTCGGTGCGACTGTAAATACTACATTACCCGTATTCAGATTGCCGGGTTTTAAACCGCTCGACTCTATAAGAATTTTCAGAGACGGTCTCGGATTCTTATTTATCAGCTTAAATCCTTCGCTTACAAGTATTCTGTTTTCATCCGATAAAGGAACTATATCAGATGCAGTAGCTATTGCTACTAAATCTAAAAGTGAATGAGTAGCTTCAGGTTTGTTAAGCCTGGCTGCAATAAGCTGCGCTAGTTTAAAAGCTACTCCCGTTCCGCATAAATATTTGAAAGGATAATTATCGTCCGTACGCAAAGGATCCATTACCGCATATGCTTCCGGTATATTTTCAGGCGGCTGATGGTGATCGCAGATTATGAAATCAATGCCGAGCGATTTTGCATATTCCACCTTGTCAAATGCAGTTATTCCGCAGTCAATTGATATTATCAGAGAGATCTTTTTTTCCTTGGCGAAATTTATGGATTTTACGGATATACCATATCCCTCTTCAATCCTGTCAGGGATATAATATTCGGCTTCAAGTCCGAATTTTTTCAGGAAAAGATAAAACATAGACACACCGCATGTTCCGTCTACGTCATAATCACCGAGTATCATGATATTTTCCTTGTTGTCTATTGCCTGGATTATCCGGTCTGCAGCTTTATCTGCATCCTTCATTAATGAAGGATCATATAGCCTGTCGATGGTAGGTTTGAAAAACTTTAGTACTTTCTGATAGTCCGTTACTCCTCTCATATATAAAAGCCTTATCAGAGTTTCCGGCATCTTTATGTTACTTTTTAGTCCTTTGAACTGAACTATGAAATCTTCTATATTTGAATCATCTGAATTGCTTTCTTCAGACGCAGTGTTTCCCCAATTGTTCAGAGTTTTTAATTTCCAATTTTTTTTCAATTTTCATGATTTTTATTTGATGTGCTCAGGGGGGGACTCGAACCCCCACCTTAATACTAAGACTGCACCCTGAATGCAGCGCGTCTACCAGTTCCGCCACCTGAGCGTGACAAGTGGAAGATAATTATATGACTTAGAAATTACAATTTGAAAAATTATCTCTTTGAAGGAAATATTCTAACTTTTGTATCTGATAAATTTAACTGGAATGTATTTTTTAAAATATTCGAAGTGTTTAGTCTTAATATTAAAATTAATTTTTCCGCGACTTAACTATAACCGGCTCCGGTATAAGATTTATTCCGAATTTAATCTTTACTGCTTTCTGAATTTCATCTGACAAATGTATCAGATCTGATGCAGTTCCGCTGATATTGATCAGTGCTAAAGAATGATTTGAGGATATTCCTACGCCGTTTATTCTGTATCCTTTCTTAAATCCGGATTTTTCAACCAGCCATGCTGCAGGTATTTTATATTCATTGCCGCTTATGTAAAAAGGAAAATCAGAATATAGTTTGCTGATCTTGTTTCTGAATTCCAAAAACTTACCCTCGTCTAAAACCGGATTCATAAAAAAAGATCCGCATGATCTTGAATTTATATCCGCTTTGTCAAGCACCATCGATTTCTCTTTCCTGATCTCTAAAATGGTATTTCTTATTATGCTAAGTTTCTCCTTCTTACATTTTACTTTTTCATAATCCTGATTACTACAAAGTCTCTCATTCAATGTGCTGTATTTTATTTCTTTTAAACTATTTTCAGAAAGTCTGATACAAATCTCCGTAATTATATATTTATCAGCATCCTCTTTTTTAAATCTGCTTTGCCTGTAACTGAATCCGCATTCAGTGTTTGTAAACTTTCTTAATGAATAATCTTTTCTGTCAATTACCGTAACATACTCCAGTACATCCGCAATTTCCTGCCCGTATGCGCCGGCATTCTGTATCGGCGCTGCCCCCGCAGAACCGGGTATTCCGGAAAGACACTCTATTCCTGCATAACCGCGGTCTATACATTCAACAATAAGACCGTCCAGACTTACTCCGGCTCCGGCAACTGCAAAAATATCATCACCGCTTTTGTGAAATGTTAATCCCTTTATTTCAACCGATATAACAACCCCGGGAAATCCTGTATCCGGAAATACAATGTTACTACCTCCCGACATAATCTGAACCTGAAGATTTTTTTCTTTAGAAAATTTTAACGCTTCAGTTATTTCATCAGTGCTTCTGCAAGAAATAAAATATAATGCGGTTCCTCCTAATTTTATTGATGTATGCTCAGAGAGTATAACGTTTTCTTTTATATACAAATATTAAATTGTTTATTTATTTCAATATAAATTTAAAGTTAATTTTTAGAAACAGATTAATGAGGTTTGATTTTTTATAAGAAGCATGTAGCGCGGAATTGTATTCCGCGAGTAGAAACTTGTAGCGCGGAATTGTATTCCGCGGATATAATCATATAGCACGGAATTGTTTTCCGTTAATATAATCATGTAGCACGGAATTGTATTCTGTGAATATAATCAGGTAGCACGGAATTGTATTCCGTGAATATAATCATGTAGCACGGAATTGTATTCCGTGAATATAATCAGTTAATGCGGAATTGTATTCCGCGAGTAGAAACTTGTAGCGCGGAATTGTATTCCGCGAGT